>OMLO01000760.1_pt1 | contig 22850 bp, 12 predicted proteins | sample 1674811 | NCBI WGS metagenome assembly OMLO01 (sample SAMN06265003, study PRJEB25207) | coral metagenome | isolation source: Coral host | place: Mexico:La Bocana,Puerto Morelos, Mexico | collected 2008-11-13 | reverse complement strand
CTTTCTAAACATTGTAACTGATTTCATTGTATCTAAACTAATCGATGATATATTTCACTAGATTTCGAACACGTAATACACGCAACATAACCCAAGAAAACGTAACAAGAGTGTGTAACAGTTTGAAGCTGATGGTTGAATAAAATACATCACAAAACAATACACTTTTAATCAAAGAATTCACTGGTCAACGGCTAAGAAATGTTTTACCCATAGTAATTTGAGATCAATTTTCTCAAGATTGAATATCCTATTTGAAAATGCAATTGTTAAGGTTAGGCGCAGCCTTTTTTTATGAAATGGGCAATATAGTAAAGGCGCAAAAGGCGAAATGCATGACAGTCTTACCTTTCTTATAGTACAAATGAAAAATCTGAAAGAAAATATACTTTCATCAGCTACTCAACCTACGTAGACGACTTAGACGACGGGGGAGGGATTTTGATTTTTTCACCTAGCAAGACGAACTGGAAACTTTTTACCATTTTATTTTATCTAAACTCTCTGTAGGTTGCGGCAATTGACGGGACGCCGGAATATCGAATGGGTGTAAGAAAAAATGCGCAAATGGACCAAGGTAGATCGCAGATCGTGTTGCCTGGCTATTGTTATTGAATCCGAGTTCTTCGATTGTCAGGCTTTTTAACTAAACAATTCGAGTAAACTGCACGTTCAGTATTCAACTCTTTAATTACCAAGACACACACTGAGAATGCCTTGAAGAACCGTTGGCCTCAAAAGGGTTTCAGACACATGCCGTGGCATTTAAAGAAACTTAAATCAGCAGACTATGTATTACTGAAGCAATGGCACAACTTCAATATAAACTTCGATTGAGACATTTAGACGCTAAATTTTATAACGTGAAAAAAAAAAACAAAAAAAAAACAATGAAAGTACGCTGTATGGATCTTTCTTCTTTCTTTTCCTCGCATGAAATCTCAGATGTACCGCTCGCAAAAGTGCGCGGGCGACGTATGTTAGGAGCAGCAAGGATAAATAAATAACTTGAATTCAATTGTAATAGTACTTCGATCGTTCACTTTCTAAGGTCGCGAGTATCACTCTTTCCACGATATTTACACGGCTCTCGGCGAACGACACGTCATCGGAGCCTTGATTGATACATACAGTGGTGGAAGCAGCAAAAAAGAGTTTGAAAGCGAGCATCTACGAGTGAATAAAATACTGGATTTCTCTTCTACTTATGGGGTGGTCATGGGAAAAGAGGCCAGAAAACTCCGGCGGTGTTTCAAAGAATACACTGAAAAGGGCTTCGCTATCGAGATTGCGCATCACATTCAGAGCAACACGCAACAGCTAAAGGTAAAAATAGATAAATTTATGTGGTGTTTTAAAGACAAAAAAGTCGAAATTTTTTTTTTGCCAACCAGTGGATTATTGCTTGGGCCCATTGACCTATCGACCCATGGACCAATAGGGCCAGTGATCCATCCAATCATTGACCCTTGGTCCATTGGCTTTGTCCTGCCAATGCGTTTTTACGTATCGCCTTAAGATAGACCACCTGTACAATTAAAGCGCTGTCTAGATGGAGCAGTATGGTATCCGGTAGGATAACGTATTGATAACCATATTAACGAAGAGGCATAACTGTAAATGGGTCCAAATATTGGTTGATCACTCGGTCGATTGTTTGCCTAATGAAACGACAGATAAATAATCACTTACTTTGATTATCTATTGCAGGAGCCCCCTGAACCGCTGCCAGTAGAAAGGTCAACAGGTCTCTTTGACAGCCACAGTACTGCATTTCAAAAGACCTTGCTTATCAGTGGCACGCTGTTAATATTCTTCATACTCTGTGGTATTATCTGGGATATAATAAGACATATAAGAGAAAGGACCAAGATTAAACCACATAGTAGGTTTTGTTTTATAATTTCTATAGAAATTTGGAATTCCCTGGTCCAAATCATTCACCTTATCACTATCTGGATTTGTTCTCGGTATCATTATTTATTATTATTATTATTATTATTATTATTATCATTTACTATTCATTAGTATGCACGAATTCATTAGTTTTTTTTTATAATAGTCAGTCTCAAATTTATATACACCAGTCAAGGAGCGTTTTTATTTTTTCTACTTCATTTTTTTTGAGAATAATATTGTATAGATAATTTTTTACAGCTCTTTTAATTATTACCACTATTTTAATTATTATTATTATTGTTGTACATTATTATTATTATTATTTTTATTATTATTATTACTATCATTATTATTATTATTATTATTATTATTATTCAACACGTTTTAACTTGTATTATGCAATATCGCAATTGTTGAAGCCATTCATATCAATGGTTAAGGGTTTCAAAATCATCACCCAACATTACCTAATTTATAAATTGTAAGAGACCAATACTAATTAACGATGTGCATATGAAACCTGCATGTTTTTAATGGAAATGTGACTCACGCTGCATGAGTGGTGAAAGTTTAATTAGAGGCTTTACAATTCAGCCTTACTGTTGTAGAAGTTATAGTTTTCAACATAATGTAGGAACAGGTTTATCTTTGAAGCATTTGGCGGAGCTCTAACAACAATTGCCTCGTAACTCATTGCATTCCTAGATTCTAGACTGGAGCTCTTGGTCGAGTTGAAAGTACTGGTGGACAATTTCAACGAGAATATTCGTACAGTTAAGAAGAACATAGCATCAAGACATGAAAAAGAAAGAAGGAAATTGCTGATGAACTACAAGAAGCAGTTACGCGGGAAATATGATTCTTCAATGGTGCTAACTCAACAGCTAGACAACCCTTTTTTTGATCCACAACCTGACGAACTAACCTCTACTTACGGTGAAACTGAGGCCAACTGTTGATGATAAATTTAACTGTTTTGACTCCCAATAATGACTGATAATTTTTAGAATACAGCAGATTCCATCGGACTCGCGGTAAAAAAGGGTTAAAGACAATTAATGGAAGATGCTTGACCAAATAGCAAAGAGAATCCCTTGACAAACCCAAAGTAGTCTATCTAGTAAAAAAGTACACCACTGTCGTTCGGCGGTTAATGAATAAACTAGACAAAGGACGTTTTTGAATGTCTAATGATTCTATTGTTCTTTACAGTAAATAATGGAAAATTAATGGAAAAAAAAGGAAGGAAACCTGAAAATAATAGTTTACTAAAATAGAAAAACATCAACGAGATAATAATAAACCTTAAAGGAACAAGGATGGTTAAGGATGGAGAAGATTGACACAGATTACAAACGACGAAGCTGAAAAATTTAGGCTATAAACGTGTCAAGAAGTGCAAATCGTGACGTAGTTCCTTTAAACGCTAGTGAAAACTAGCCTTAAAGTATTTAGTTTTAATCCTGGTACTTAAGTGGGTTTCACTAGAATGAGAGCCGTTTAAATGAAACCTAGTTGAATACAGCAGAGTCAATAAACCTTTTAAAACTCGAAGTGAACTGTTTGTGACTGGTGTCAGAAACGGGAACATTTGGAACTGGTGACAAGAGCGATCGCCTTAAAAGTTTTACAACTGACGCAAAATGTAAGAAGATTCGCTGCGAATGATTATAATATCTAAATAGCCACGCCTCAAAGCAGAGCTCTTGATTACAATAATTTAACCTGGCTTGAGCCTGCGATCCCATTAACTTCAAAAGACATCTGACCTCGATAAGCACTTAAAATGAGCCCGCAATATGGTCATATGAGAGTGGCCAGCAAGTTCCTTGTTTTGACAGGTATAAAGTGAACGTAACATCCATGCCCGACAAACATGTACACTGTAAACCGCCCGTCTTTATCTCGAAGGGAAAAGCTTTGGGAAATAGGTTGTTGCATAGCGACATGTTGTCTTGATTTACACGAAGTGGGCCTACGGACTTTTTAGCTCGATTGGTCAACAAATTTTCTAAACAAGTGCACAGAAGCTCCCCTTATAACATTGGCGCAAAATGTAATAAGTATTCAATAATTTTTCAACACATCGAAATGTAATAACTTTTCTAACGCATAGTAATGTAGCAACCCAAAATGTAGTAGCTTTTGAATTACATTATGGTACTTCCAAATCAGCATCGTCATTAATTAGTTGCCTTTGTCTCGTTATCTGAATAATCCTGCGCACATCGAAACAGATATAATAAAATGAACCAAAACAAAGAAAATCGAGGAGTTAAATTTACAATATTTTAAAAGGAAGCCACATCAGCCTTAGCTTGTTTTCATGCGGGGCCTCTATCCTGGCTGAATTGGAATTTGGAGATGTTCGTTTTTCTGAAGGGAGGAAAACCGAAGAACCCGGAGAAAAACCCTCGGAGGAAAGCGGGAACCAACAACAAACTCATCCCACATATGGCACTGCATGGGCCGGAATCGAAAGCAGGCCTCATTGGCGTGAGACGAGCTCTCTCACAACTGCGCCAACCCCGCTACCCCAGTTACAAATAAAAACAAAAAACAAAATCAAGATGAAAAGCACTAAAACTAATAAACTCATAGACCAAAAATATCTAATAACCAATGAATTAAGACTGGAAATGTGCAAGAATCAATCAGAGAATGTCCAACGAATAAAAGAAAACAAAAGACATCCTATGACGCAGAAAAGCATCAAATGATGAACGGAAAAACACAAAGACGTCAATGAGGATCTAGTCAAAACAGATAACGTCCATTGACGACCAATCAAAAAGAACTAGAATATCCGATGACGAATTAATCAAAACAACCGGCAAACATCCATAAATATCCAATGACGAACGAAACAAAACATAGGACACACCCAGTCACAAACAGGACAGTCCAGAAACCATCCACTGTTAAACGAATAGACCTTTCACGGTTATCCAACGAGTAAGCGAGGCAATTTCGAGTAAAATATACAGAATTAATTTCCCGACATATAAATGAAAGTAGAGAACATGCCCCCATAAATTGCTTAGAACGGAAAAAAATCGCGGCATCTTCAAAGGGTAAGACGGTTTCATAGCAATGACAGAATTGCGTCCCACTGGGTAATCAAAAGAAAACTCAAAGAAATCACATAGTTGGGAAAAAATTTTTTACAATTGGCGACTGAAAGAGAAAGACGTTGGCCAGTACGTGAGAATTATTAAAAGGCGTATGTGAATGGCAGCGACAATCTTTAGAATGAAGATGTGGACATAGTCCTCGTCTTTAGAAATGACGTAAGCTGAGTCATGTGATTGGAAGAGGTAAAATTTGCTCTGGTTTGCAGTCAAGATATTGGTAGGCAGCCATTCCTCGTCAAATCTAATACTAGTAGAAACAATCTTTTTTCAAGAGCAAATGATGACAAGAAAAGGACGCGTCTCCTTTTTCCTGCTCCTGATTACGATGTTAATACTCGTTGAGGAAAGCCAAGAGATCACGGGAATATTGGTTCCACTGGCTGCAAGACGTCCACCGAGTCGCGTACCAAGAAGACGAATTCATTGTGCACGTGTTCGCCGTTGTCGACGACGCAGGACAGTAAAGACTCGCTCTTTTCTACGGTTAATGAGGTAAATTTCATTCCATGGCAATACCTATAAATTTCAGTGTATTTCTGCAAAAGTTCCTGCACGCATTGCAGTAAAAGTCAGTTCAACCTAAACGCTTTCAGCCTGTAATAATCATAATAAAGCAGACGGTGTTCGTTCAATGATAAACCGAGATCGAAGACCTGAACACACCACTCGTTCGGCCATTACACCAAAACGTGAAATCGGTCAGGCTAACAGTTTTAAGGAAAAGGTCTAACAAAAACACTTTTTCGGGAGGACTGCTATTTGAAGCTACCATATCCCTTTATAAGGTGTCTCGCGTTCAAGCGATGAAGTGCATCCGGTTTAAACTGTAGATACCTCAAACTCCTTTGTCAAATTAAATGTTATAAAAGTGGCTATCAGACTTTGCCACTAATATTGAAATAAATGAATTGTCGGATTTTTTAGACCTATGAATGCGAGCGTCCGAATCACCTTGCTATAACTCAAAGCGATTTTGGTTTTTCGTTAATTTAATTTGCTCCTCAGTTTCCGTGCCCAGTCAGAGCGTTAAAAAGGTGTCTGCGATTTATTCAGTTGCAGTGAACAGTTGCAGCACATTTTCGAAACAGGAGTAAAAAATGTGGAGTAATCGTACAAAAATGGCTCTCGTAAAAAAACATTTTTCGAAAGTAAAACATTTGCAGCAAGGTTTTTCGTTGCTTATACATTAACCTACCTATTATCTAAATCTGAAGAGAACGAACAAATTTCCTTAGACTAGCAGCTTTCGAAAGGTAAGCCGGACGCTCGCATTTAGAGGTCGTGAAAAATTCTACAATTCATTTTATTTTAAATTTTTTGGTATAGATCGATAGCCAGCTCTAAAAGCAGGGGGCCGTAGGATCTCCAGGCTCTACAGTTATTAACTGGACGCGCTACATCGCCTGGACGAGTGGCACCTTTAAGTGTATACGCTAAACCTAAACAATTTGTGCCGTTAAAGATACTACTTACTGTTCCTTAGTTCCCTTTTCTTTTTTGTCAGACAAAAGAATTTTGAAAAAAGGGAATTCACGTGGAGTGGTTCTCAGCCACGTTTTATGGAATCCGAACCCAATCTAGATTTGATTATTATTCCTACCATGGCATATAGCTGGCCTGGCATATTTGTCTTTAAGTGAAAATCTTGAAAGGAGAAAGTGCACGAACGATAGCCTGCGCTTAAGCAAACCGACGATGGCGACGACGGCAACGAGAACGTCACCAAACAGAAGGTTTAATCAGCAAAACAATAACTGTGCGTGTGCATTATAAATCTTTGTACATTTCTACTACAAACCAAACAGCACGTAGACAAATACAAAATTTCCATTCCAGTTTTAATTTTTACCTGGAATTAAAGAAAGCTTATATATAACAGACAAGTGAAATTTCCGCGTGAAAACCGCATTCACTTATTATGTGCATTTTCTTTAACAGAGGTTTCCAGAAGATCCAGGAGATCTATGGAGGGATTTAGTCAGCAGCCGTTGCCAAGACATACTAAAAACAAAGCTAGCTACATTGTATTTTCAAATAAAAACTGTTAATTTTAGTAGACTAAGTGTAATAATTCTGTCCTTTCGTTTATTCGTAAGAAGCTTTTTTGTTATTTCAATAAAGAGGGTTTGAATCTCAAATGCAAAAAAAAAAGATTTTCTGGCACATTTTACACTGAAATGAACACTGTTGCCGTAGAATGTGCCCAAAACTTTACGGCACTGAAATCCTTGCGAGGTATAGCCAAACTTTAGAAACCCTTACCAGAAATTCCGTTTCATTAGATTTTCTTCCCAAAATTTCCGAACTTTTTTGTTGAATGGTCCTCTTTTTGGAAATTTAACAATGTCCGGATTTTCAGGAAACTTTACCAGGAAATTTCCGGCGGTTTTGGTTGATTGAAGCTCTTAGAAATCGTCACAATAAGTCGACAGAGCATTTTCTAGATCGAATAAGGGAAAGTATCAAAGGTGATTAATAGTGTTCTACAAGATATGGTAGTCCACTCGTCAGTTCTACGTTATCTCGCAATAGAAAGAAATCCCGGTCAAGTACGTACATAGTCAAATCAAAGAAATATCAGCTAAAAAGATTCAAAACTATACCAGAATGGCAACTTTGAATTTTGAACTTTCTGACACAAATCTCATTTTGTGAATCCACTTCCATCCTTGTAATCCTGTACTTATTACTCAATATAATAGACCATTTCCGCATCTGTTTCAAAACTTCGCGCAAAACCTTTCATATTAAGATGAGCTGATCTGAATGAAAATGAGCCTATATGCGGAACTCATTTTCATATGAATGGTTCCGCAAAAAGACTCGTTTTGACACAGAGGAAAAAGGCAACTCGGAAATGGCGCAGTGTTTAATTTTGCGCTGTAGAATCTTATTATCTTATTATCCAGTCTATGCGAATATTTTGTGGCGTCTGGTTATATGTTGTGGAAATGACTGTCGATGACCAACCGGGGCGCTGCCCTTAAAATATGGCACAGCCAGTTTGGCTGGTCTCTCTGTAAAATGCTCACACAAGTCAGAACTGGATAGTTTTCGACAGCAAATTCCACGATGCCAAGCATTGACCATTTTCTATTTTCAACGTCTGAGAAGATCAAAGGGCGAGACTGAGAATCTACCAGTGAATGATATGAATGACTGCAGACCAGCCAATCACGGATCAAGGCCAAAATTAAAACAAAAAAAATTACTTCGATAGGAAACAGAAGACTGTCAATAGTTGCTTGCGAAGACACATTTATTTTCCCTCCCTTAAGTCCAAAACATTGCCACTTTAATCCTTAAGCCGGCCAATTGGAGCTTACCGAGCAACAGATAAGCGAAGAAATTTATCGAGAAAAAAGTTGAGATCACTAGGTTTTACATCTGAGATACTAACGCAGCTTATATACTTATCTGTATGGTTAGAATATCACAAACCACTCTCAGTTTAGGCAAAGGTTTGTACTGATACTTTTGAAATCAAATGGAAATGACCTCAAAATGTTCACCGTTCCTTTGCTTTTAGAATCACACTGTTTTAATTGACAGAAGCATTGCGATACTTGCATGCTTTAGCTGTTTTTTGTTTTCTTTTTTTATCAAACCAAACCAACTGCGTTTTTGTTTGGGAATTCAAATTAGTTGGATTTACTGTATGACGGAGAAATGGAGAAATGTGCAGTCCAGTAGCTTTCCCAAAATGCTTGATTAACAAGCACACCCTTTTATCACATTTCAATGATTTTATTTAGAAGTTTCGTTGTTTATGTTTTTTGGTTTACAATTTTTGGCTTATAAACGCACCACTTACATATGTGTTCGTCCCAATTGAACAACACTGATTTTTATTGAAAATATTGCCTTATTGATGTTTTCTTTATTCTTATCACCGGTGTCCTTGGAAATGATAAACATTGCGACAAGAAATTACGTTCAGAGCAAAGTCGACTTCAATATTGAAGATGATTTTAACTTTTTTAGTCCTTTAGAAAATAGCTGTCGTATATCCGCTATTGGAGTTCGGCGTGTATTTTGTAATATACGTTTGGCTGAAAAATATAGTAGGTATGTCACGGGTGCTTTATTGCTAGCGCAATCACTGCCTCTGCTCAGAGATACATATAGTTGCTTTCTCATTTTTTCTAAAGAACAAGTACTGAACGCGCCCGTTACCGCTCGTGCGTGAATGCATGGATTGTTTCTTTAGACTTCAAGTTTGCATTATTTTATGTTATAATAAAGTTTCCATTTAACGCGCGCTCTGATTGGCTGAAACACCGTGCTTTATCAGGGCACGGGTCGATGACATTAAGTCGGCCTTAAAATTTTTGCTTCGGAATTCTGACAAACTTGACCCGAATAAAAAATCCTCTGCTATTTGTCTGCAGTAAATATGGCTTCCCGGAAACCATTGTTAACAACAATAGGGATAAAACTGAACTAAAATAACATGTTTTGCTAGATTCTGACAAAACGAATTCTCAACCTAGCGAATGCATCGATGAAAGGCAGAAGTAAAAAAACGACAGAAAACACCAATTGAGCTGTTTCTTTTTATGATAAGAAGCTTTATTTTTGTAAAATGCTCCAACAACACTTACATGCTGTGTAGTAACGCTCGTTTACTTAGTAGCGATCTCCAGTCATTTCAGCGAAGTGAACCTGAACAATTTCGTATCATCACTTACTCGACGAGTGAACAGTTGAAATCTTGCTTTGATATTCTCTCCTGCAGTCGGAGTAGAACCAGTAGGAGCAGTATAATGTCTGATTGACGGCTGTCGTCTCCTTAGCCTATCAAATACTTCAACAAGGTTTGTAACTGGCTTACTTTAGCATGATTTATCAGAGAACAGAGCACGGCTGACGCCACTTTACTCCTTTAGAAATCAAACGTTGTTTTGAATATTGAGCCGAATGCGTGGGGAGATTATTGGATTCGTTATCATAAAACAAATAACGAAGCCTCGACTGTGCTCTGTTCTGTTGGAAAGATGTAGAGCACTCAGGAAGTAGGGAAAAACACGAGACTACGTCTCGTGTTTTCTACGTGTGACTACGTCTCGTGTTTTCCCCCACACTTCTTTCGTGCTCCACTGCTTCCTGCGTGCTTCACAACAGAACAGAGCACAGACGAGGCTTCTTTATTTGTCAAAGAGAATGTAGAACACCATCTCTCTCGTTGTAAAGGAACGTTTCGACTTGTCGCTAATTGCACGAGATTCATAAACAGAAACAATTCCCATAAATAATCTTGCAATCCTGGCCAAACCATAATCCTAAAATTCAGCTTCAGTCTCTTTACATCTTCAAAGCAATTAAATTACATAGGTTTGTTAAGCCGAAAAAAGTCTCCTAATGCTAAGCACTTAATCCCTTTTAAGCTCATGTAAATCGTTAAAACACGGAAACTTTCGTGTCCCAATTCCAATTTTTTTAACATTTACATAACAACGACAGATACCACAATTGTTAATTTAACAGCAAACGTCAAATTGTTAGGAATCTCTAGAAAACGGTTGTTGTCGTTGTCGCAAAAAGTAGCTCGCTCGTTAAAATCGTGTCTGTATTACACAAGAGCAGAAGACCAAGACTTGTCGGCGACAATAAACCCGGCGAGCGGGATGTGTAACGAAGCCGTGAAAATAGAAACACTCTCTTTAAAGCCAAGTTTTGTTTATGTATTACTAATAAGCTTTTCTCTGACTCTTCAACATCCTACTTCGTGCCTGAATAAGCCGCTTCTTTCACAAAGTAGACTAAGTTTGATCAGATAGTTCGTTAGAATATTTATAGCATCATGTCTTATTCCGTATCATGAAAATTTAAATCACAAGTAAATGAAAATCAGTAAAGAATACAAATTTTCAAAGATTTCCGTTAGCTACAGGGGCTTTGTTTTCTAAAAATTACCCCAAATTGCAGTTACATAATTAATCTGCTAGCACAAAATATAGAAGAAAACGGCAGCAAAATCAAGTTCCGGTCTATGCAATCTCTACCAAGAAAATAAATTGAGATTCTACCAGTACACTATAGGTAATTAGTACCGCACTTTGTAACACGAATCAACGGATTTTACGGTTTATAAAGGTGGATGGATGGACGATCGGTCAGTCGGGGATACGGAAAAAGGGAAGGAGGAGAGGTGGATTACGTAACGAAGGAGGAAAAGAAAAAGGGAGGGAGGATGAAGAAACGGATCAAGGGAGGATGGAGAGAAAAAGGATGGAATAGAGACAGAGAAAGGGAGGGGGAATGGAAGAGGCAGGAAAAAAGGGAGGTAGAGATGGTGGGAAGGCGACCGAAGGGACAGAAGAAAAGACGGACGGATGAATAAAAGAACGGGCTTTTGGAGCTTCTATCCTTTCATCCAAAAGGATTTTTGGGGGCTTCAACCCTATCACTTTCAGGAGTGATATGTGCACGTGGCACAAAACGCTATTACATGCTCAATAGTTGGTCAACTTTTATGAACAGCAGGAAGATCTGTCTTTTAAAAGCATAAAATCATAACCTTGACTTGATTAACATCCCGTACAACATTTGCAACTTTTTCATGTTACACCTTTAAGGTCAGGTTAATGTCTGACAATGACTCACACAACGAGAACTGCAAATCGGAGATAGTTTAGGGGAATACCCCGACTACAGAGAGAGTAACACAATTTTTCAAAGTTTCTTTTTTTTGTTTTGAATGCTTTTCAATCAATCTGAGGCTTCATTTATGGCTGTGGGTGTCATGAATGGTATCTTACAAAAAATATCTTCAAACGGTGTGTGGTCTTTGGGTCTATAGTTACTGTTTTAAAAAAAATGTGTTTTTTTTTTTCACGAGAGTGAAAGGGTTCATTGTATTGGCTGGCGGAATCGATTTTTCTCTTGCTGTTTTCTTTTCTTTTTGTCCATCCTACTGAAATTTGGTTAATTCCTAGCAAGAGTAATACAAATAAGAACTAGTAACGCTAGCTTCAACTCTTGGACCTCATCCAAGATAGCTGCCAAATAGCTATATAAAAGTGATAAAGGACTTCAAATGCTTCAAAAGACGTATCCTGTTCTAGCTCTCATGCGGTGCGACACGTCTGCGAAGATTCAGCTTTACCAGCTAGCGAAGTGAACCAGTGAGGGGTTTGGCACGAAAAATGAGGGGCTGTATTCAGAAAAGAAACAAACAAAAAAATATATTTTGCCAGCCCGCTTCACTTGTGGACTCGTCTCTTTCAGCTATGCGTTTGCTGGTGGCGTAGCGTATGACAGCTTGCTTCGAGGCTCTGGCAAAAGCCGCCAAAACTTATGCAGACTAAGAGTTGTCAAACTACATTCATTTGACACTTTTCTAATATCACTTGTACAGGCTATCATGCAGGTGACGAAAAGGACTTCAAAGGCTTCAAAAGCCGCCAACGTGCGTAGGCCAAGAGTTGTCAAACTATACTGTCATTTTCCAAAATTACTTGTACAGGTTATCTTGCAGGTGGAAATCTCGCTGGATTAATTACTTCACTTTGCATTACATTACTTCGCATTTGGAACAATGACAAAATGTCCACTGCTTGCTAATTGTTACCTGATCTTTTCATTGTAGAGAGAAGCCATTAAAGTGCTAGACGTACATTTCAAGGTGATTGACACGGACGCTGCGTGCTCAACAGCTGAAAAGGCCTATATACTTGTCGTTTAATGAAACGACTCGCTACAAGGAGTCACGAAAAAAATACAACTTCACCAAGATAATGCCCTGCTTTGTAATAATGCCATCACCGAAATATACTGATCATACTGGTTCTGTAACTGCCAATAGGAAAGAAACAGCAGTCTTGAAAAAGGTGCGTGAGCTTTTAATATACTATATACAGCTGCTGATAACAATAAATAACAATGTGACATCTATCAATAACATAACAGAAATGCGAAATGGGCGGCCATAAAGCACTATTTTAATGAAATAATGAGAGCGATAACAACGCGCATTTGACAGCTTCTGAAAGAGAACAACAGCCGATATGTTCACTTGTATGCGCGTTTTGAATTAATTTTTCAGCTACTCGAAAGAGGCTCAAACGTTCTACAAACAGTCGAATGCTGCTTCCACTTCTAAAATTCTTCCCACGTAGTTGTTGTTACGACAACGTGAAAAGACCAATTCGAATAAAAAACATGATTAAAGAAAAGCAAATGAAGAGGCGGAAATTATCGCTCGAAGAGATAGAAATGTCATTTGTTTAACTTCCTATGAACGGACAATGAATTCTAGTGAAATAAATGTTTATGATTATAGAGAGCAAGGCTGAACGATTGAAACTTTTCGCTAAAGCGTGCTTGGTTTAGTTTCCATCATAGTTTTCAAAAAGAATCATCACCCCATAAATAGGGAATTCCAAAGAAGCCCGTGACTTTTTAGCTAGCTTTAGCACTAAGAAAGAGATAATTTTCCCGATTGGACTGCGCTGCAGTGAACATATTTTGTTGCGTGTGTCATTTGAATTCCATTATGTGTCCGTCACGTTGGCGAGGCACTTGGCGACCTACGATAGGACCATGTTTTTTTCTTCTTCTTCAGGCGCGCTGCTATTATTTTCCACACGAAATCCAATTCACACATATGTCCAAACAAAACACAACCTTAAAGCTATTCTTAAGTATGGCCATTAGCGGATCATTATTGCTATGCCCACTATCACGTTCTGCGGTGGACAAAGAGGCTGGCCTGACTATCTTGAAGAGATATCTTAACGACTTGTGGTTTCATCCACTTCTGCGTTTTACCAAAAAAAGGCACGGTATACAACTTGCGTGTACAAAAGTCCTTATTAAAAGGTACAAAATTTGGTGATTCAGCCTACGCACGTAGATTAATTCAACTGCCAAAAACATGAGGAGTTATATCAATTTTCGTCTTTTACATATCAATAAAAGCTGGTTAAAGTAAACCACGTGTGATTTACTGCTTTCAAAAAGATTTTTTTTTCTCAGTTTCTTTTTATCTTATTTCATTTTTTGGCAAAGGCCACAAATTTGGCAATTTCAAGGAAAACAAATTGCTCGGGTGTTTTATGGGCGGCTGTAAATATTTCATTTATTGTAAATGCTCACTACTCTGCTTTCCGTACATTTTTATTGGTCGGGTTTATATATGTTTTACTAATATACTCCATTGAAGTTAGCACCTGAATTCAGTTGAGGTGCATGATTCTAAGGCGCGACAAAAAGAGAGAACACTAGAATTTTTTCCTAAAATGTTGATTACGTATCGAAAAGGTCCAAGGAAATTTGTGATGCTCTACGATGACAGCACAAACATGTCACAATGCAGTTGCTTACATTTCAGAACTTTAGCAAGCTTTTTGTCTTTGTTCGGAACAGCATGCAAATTAAAACTGACAAGATGTAGTCGACGCAAGACAGCCCTGCCGGTAAATTTACAAACGAAGCTGGAGATATTGACTGCAGACACACAGTAGTGTTCAAAGCAAATTTCTTTCTATAGTAATATTACGCTATCCGCCTGAAAGGTGAAGAGAATATATGAAAGCACCGGCAATGGGATGTGGTCATGATACAACGTCAAACTCTCGAAAGTACCATTCAAAAAAATAAATGAAGTCAGTGGTAAGAATTAATACTTCGATCTAAAAGAATAAAGAATGGTTGCATCGTCTCTGCTCATTGAGAATTGTACAAAAAGTCGGAATTACAAGAATGAAAAGAAAACATTCATTGATTTAACTTCATCACAAAAAACTGTAACGGGAATTCGCACCTTAAATTCATTGGCAATTGCGAATTAAGACTTGTACTTTCACTTTCATTTTAACATAGAAAATGTGTGAAACAGTAAAAGTGGAAAATTATTTCCTGTGCTCCTTGTTAGCAGCTTGGTCTGGCAATGTGTTAACTTCAGTCAGGCTTCGCCGCTGCCTCTACTCGGCAAATATACAACAACGTTTGAAAACCTTGAAAATAAGGAATAAAGGGGCTTCGAAATGTGTTAACTCGTGAAAGGTGTAATGCGTTCATCAGTTGCTTCATTTTGACTCAACAACATCTTTTTTTTTAAAGTTTGCAAACAGAAACAAATTGATTCAATGTTTGAATCAGTCGCTTAGAAACCGTTGTGTTATTTTGACAGTTAAACCATGCTTGTGGCGATGTTTTATTTATATCTGCATAATAAGAAAAAACAAGTCGTTAATACCCCTTAAAGAATGAGAAATAATTATGAATAAAACCCTACCAGGTAATTTTATATTTCTAGCGCCCAACTGACGCCAGTCCGATAAGTTTCAATTGCCAAAACGTGAAAATAATAATAATATTGTGACTTAAGGTAACAGCTTTACAATGAAGCTTCAAACAAATGTGTGTTTTTCAAATGGGGCTAAGTATATGAAGTTCTCGCCGCATTTGTCACGCTCCAGTCAGTGTTGTCATTATTAGGAATAATTGGTCTCTTCAAGCACAAAAGGCCTCCAGCATTTCATTATGGGTGATGACGAGCAGACATGACAATTGTCTCATCGGCTCCTTTTCGTTGCCGAGTAACTTTCGTCGTTATCAAAAACCTTTCCACGTAAATAAAATTAGAATTATTTGTTATATGCTGATGAAGATTTTTCCCTATGTCGCAAAGATCAAAACATAACCTGCGATTACATGGAGGTGAAAATTTGATGCCAATTTACTGTGTTCCTTTTTTGAGTCTTGGGAACATTTGAAAGTCGTCAACGTGAGTAGTAGTTTTCAATTAAACTATTTCAGAAAAATCGGCTGGATATTCAGACTTTCCAAATTTGAAATTCGTCAAAAAAAAAAAAAAATGGTTTGCGCAAACCAAATTGAGCATTCGTTCTACAAGACTTTAACACAATTACTTCGGGATCCAAACGATATCAATTAAAAACAAAGTTATGAAAACTAACAGTTAATAAGTGAAAACGAAGGTAGCTGGCCTCCTTAGCGAGCAGAGTCGCAGTTTACAACTACTACCACGAGACCTGCTCTATCAACAATGGTGGGGAACTCATTCGATTGTTACAGGGTGCGTTTTGTCTTTAGTAGACTTCACGACAGTCTTTTGTTTTTTGTCCAGACTCCCTCATAACGCGTAACACCAGACCACCACAGCTAAATGTGCATGAAGCAAGCAGGTGTTCTATCCACCGAGCTTGATTGACAACTGGTCTAAGTTACTTGCGCTTGATTGGCTTCCCAAGGTAATTGCTACCGAATTTGATTTTATTTCAGCCGGGCGCCTCATCAAACAGTATTTTTGCTTGTAATATTGAGGCAAAAGCATGCCAGAGATTCTCTGTGGAGAAAAGCTTCGCGTGGCGCTAATTTGGAACGACCATTTGAAACAAGACAGTGAATCGCCTGATGTTTGTTTATGAGCTCCACTCCTCCCGCCTACCAAAGAGTATTTACACGACGCATAAATATAATGTATCTTAAATCCACTCAAAATATGCCAGCTCCACTGGAATTACTGAGTTTCTCTTCAGCGTTTTGCGCTCACTGAAGAACGTCCCGTAAATATACAGCCAACGAACCCGCAACAGAATGCCAATTCGCCGAGGACGATTCGCGCCGCAGAACACTTTCCTTGAAACCATCGCTCAAAAATTCGACCGAGGAAGTGAGTGGCTATCTAACGTACAATTCTGTTCTTGTTTAGTAGTATGTTATAATGTAATTCATCGAATGAGCGGAGTGGTTGGTACAATTCACCAGCGACTAAGAAATCTATTAAACCCTAGCATGGCGTCGTAAGTTTATAACTAGTGCTTATTGCCCAACTGATTATTAGCAATACTCGTTATTTCCTGCTTATTTCCCTGCAGACAGTAACTTCGTTCTTGGTAGCGCTCAGGAAAAGAACAATTACCCCATAGTGTATTGCAGTGATGGCTTCTGCGAGCTCACAGGTTTTTCTAGGAGCGAGCTAATGAGGCGAAGCTGTGGCTGTAACTTTTTGTACGGACTGGAGACAAATCATGATGACAAAACGAGCATTCAAAAGGCTCTGAAAGCGCAAGTGGAACTCAAGAAAGAGATAATGTTCTACAAAAAGAACGGTAAGCAGACTATTTCCTTGTTTTGATCACCGGTTGAAATTAAACTTGTGGCAGAGATTCTGACCGATTCCAAGAGATTTCTAGGCCTGTGTTGTGATAATCACTTTGCTTGAAAGAACAGAATCGCCGGCAATATTTAAAGGGCAGACAAAGTCACATATTTTAACTCGCTGATAAGTTAAACTTCGATAAGTTGGCTTTCTTTCCGTTCCTGCAGAAATTCACGCTGTATAGTATTTTCATTGAAAAACTTTTTTATCGGAAGTTCCAATTAAGTCAAGGCATTGAACAGCTATAATACCTCCAAACAATAAAAAAACAACTGGGAAAAAATTTACATAAGAAGTTATAACCACATTATTCAAACTGTCGGTTTCATCGCCACAACTTTCACCGGACGAATAAAATCGCAAAACTGGTATCAAAATATCTTAGGCATATATTTTACTTTCTGTGCATAAGACACACATAACAATTGACGAAACACAATACCCGTAGGTCGAAAAAGCTGAGGCGACTATATTTGAATTCGCCTTTCAACTGAGCACCAAACACATGATCATTAACATAAAAAATAAACTTAACCTTCTGTTTTGAATTTCACTGACCAGAAAAGAGATCACCAAAAATATCTACAGCAAATAGTCTGTGTAAGAATTATCGTTAAATAGATGTTCTCCTGATGGGATTATTGCTCTGGCAAGCTATATTTGAATGATTAACCTTTTGGGTAACACAAAATGTGTAACGTATCGCTTTGCAATTTACATGTATATAGATGTTCTTGGATTCCCCTTGTTTCTTTTCTTAAAAACTTCAAATAATCCATTAACAAAAAGCGGGCAGGAAAGGCATAAATTTTAGGCTATTTCCTTCGCTAAACAATAGTCTATCGATATTCTATGAAGAACATATTCAATATGCTTTTAACAACGACTGCATTGTAACGCTCGTGCATCAGAGAAAATTGCTTGCATTTCTTACAAGACTGTACCGGAATAAAAACATCCCCGCGCTGACACTGACTAGGAAATGACATCGTTTCTGTTTTAATTTAATGATTCACAAATCCCACGCTTGAAAAAGACCCCGAGACAGCTTATTTAACTTCGGCTAGATGGATGCGAGAAGGCAGCAAATCTCTACATTATTTCTTCAAAGTCGTAAAATAACTTGATGACGGCCAGATTTTATTGTGCTGAAATGTCAATGAGGGAAGACGCTGTTTTAAAAAACAATGGAACAGCAAACGCTGAATATCAACGAAAGCGCGCTACAAATTAGTGCCTAGAGCGATGATTTATCAAGTCTGAACATGGAATTCTTAACACACTGTAAAGCACAATCCGTCCGGCGTATCAACGGGTGATTGAAAAAAGTCACGGAAAGAAATGCTGATAAAGGATAATTTCAATTTTGGAAAACGAAGAAAAATCATTTTACATGGCATCACTCTTCTTACAACGCACGAAAAAAAATGAAAGCCATTTTATTTAGAATTTTGGAAACAGCAGACTACGCAAGTATCATATCATAACATGTCCTATATTTGACGGCCTGTTTGGTTTTTGAAGTCCTGTGTCAATATCGAGCGAACAAAGAGAAATGATGGATATTAGCTCTTCAACCGAGTACTTTATGTTACAAATCGATGAATAATATTACTCAGGAACACAGCCAAATAACTCGAAATAAGCCTTCAACAGCAAAGGGCGACACCAAGTTTATTTCCCGACCAGGCGATAACGAACTTGGCAGACATGCCTGCCAAGACGCGAGCGAAGTATGGTTCTTGCAAATAACTTAATCAACCTAAATTTTGTATGCGTTCTTCTCATTAGGGAAAAACATTTTTCATCGGCATAACAAGTCTAAAATGAAAGAATAAGATAGCTCATCTACAGACAAAATGCTTGCTAAACATTTAGAGCGTAGACGTCTCGAACAAAATCGTATTTTTCATCTTGTGGTAACAATCAATTTGTTCGTGTTTTGCTTTCTTACTTCACTTAGGGTTGCCAAAGCGAGCCGTGCAAGCGCGTATCGAATTAAATTAGTTTTATTCGCTGCAATCAGTTATAATTCCCTTTGATCACTGCTATATTTTACGAGAAATTTATTCCGTAATTGTTTTGGGTGGGTTGGTCTTTAGCTTTTGCCAGTTAGTTTAAAAAAGGGCCGACAATACACTTATTGCGCCACGAATATAATGCCACGACGGCCCATGAAATAGCACGGCCTGTAGTAACATATGTCGCCTACATATCACAGCGACCTGAAACCAATGCAAGAAAATTACAAAACATTTGTACACTAACCGACAAATGTGTACAATTTCGACAAGCGAACTCGGATATCGATCGCGCTTCTTTATGTTGCATTCTCAGTTAAGTTTGTTTGTTATAGGTTATATTCTGGTTTTCGCGGAAATCATTCGGGCAAGATATATTTCGTGGCGATGTTTTCATTACATCGACACGGCGCACCAGAGATCTCGGATACGATGTACTGTATCGGAACATTCGTTAGTTACAAACGCAACGCTTCGAAAAACAACGGAATGAATTTAGTGCATTCGGTCAACAGAAACAGTAAAGAAACGCCTTTTGTAAGCTTAACTTTTACAAAAAAGCCGACAGACATATCAAAAATGACACTAGAATCTAAACGAGGCCTGTCACCTAAAACAAAGTAAGCCTCTACGTCACCTCAGTTCAGTCTCTCTAAAATTCTCCCTGCAAAAAAATTTAATTAATCTGAATTGTTTTTTTCCACTTAAGCTTTTTATGCTTATTCCGAAAACACGATAGAGCTAGCGTTTAAGTGTGAAATGCAAAAGAGATAGCCACTTAACTTAGAATATACATTCACTTCCTCGAAGAATAAAAAAGGAAGATAAATCTTTTAAAACTGCGCCTAAATCTTACGAGCGACTTATTTCAGCAACTCATTTAGTCTTGACAAGTCGTGCAAATAGTCCAACAATAAGCGGTTCGAGAAACACATCCAACAAAGTTATAAGACGTTACAAAACCTGTCAAGAAAAAAGGCAATTTTCTATATATATATATTTTTTTAATAACTATTTTAAAGAGTTAAACTAGAGATCTGTACCACTTTTTATAGAATTGCGGCGCCCTTTTCCATATTTGACGCTTTGGCTCCATGTCTTGTTCAAACAAGTGTGGACTTGAAATGGATCTGACCCTTTTGTATTTCAACGCCGATATAATTACAGCCATGATCACCTTTCAAATCCCTTCGTTATAAGCCGCTTCCATGTTATTGGAGCCACTTAAAACTCACTGTCAAAAGATGTTAATAATGAAATAGGGCTCGATCATTACACAAGGATCTCACAACAATTTGTGACGTTACAAACCCAAACAGCACAACGCTTTTTTGTGAAAGAAATAAAATTATTTGAGAATTTCTTTTCGTGTTTCGTTTTTTTCATTAGGGCGCGGAAGTAGGTCGTTCGCACATCGGAAACACATAAGTTTAAAGCAAGCACGCTCGATTATTTAAACACGAGCGAAGTTGACGCGCAACGCGGCGAGAACATTTCAAACTGTAATAGCGAAACTGCGCGTAGCCCGTGAAGTTTTCAGGGATGTGTTAATACTTTTGTTTGTTCAGACTCGAGTAATTTGGAACACTACGGAAAGACAAGAGAGATTTCTCTTGTGATAATGAAAATGAGAATGGCACAACCCTATGGGGATGCAATTAAAAATAAGTGATTACCGTCGCATATTTTACTGATATGCCTCGTTATTTTTATTCATTGGAAAATATTTGATTTTATCCCATATCTCGCTCGGCCATTTTGAAAGAAAGTTGGTACAAGATTTGAAAAGTGCTCTACCGCTTTACTGAATAAAAATTAAGCAACAGCGCGCAGTAAGCCCAACGTTATGTTTAGTAACTTGAACCAGAGAACATCGACGAAGCCAAAATAAAAGCATTGTAGACGCAGCAGTGTACAACTAGGCACCTGTCTTTTGAGCAAAAATAACCACTTTTTCGTCTTTTATCCCACTGATAGCCTCTATGAGAGAAAAACAAAGGGTAGGTGTCAATCCTTTTAGCAGTATGGCTAGGAGATATTGTGTAATACGGAAATTAGTTAATGATAATCTTCCTTTCAATCGCATTGCATATAAACCACGGTATTGGTTTAAATAATGTATTATTCCTTTACATCACGGGTTGCCATTTCTTTTATAATGGGAAAAGATAGGTGCGCACTAAAAATTCATGACTCGACAGGGGGTAACAAAAAGTGATTGAAAAAACTAGCTGTAAAACAACTGTATTTGGAATGGAAAGTTTGTTCACGATTGCCCACGTTCAGCATTTTCCTACCATTTTGGCACTTGCAGATTTTAAGCGTGATTTCGACCAACGTCACAACGAGATTTTTGTAAACAAATTGGAATTCTGCATTAAGGCATACAGAAAAGAATCACAATGCCCTGAGGAAAGGAATTATGACAAAGCAATTTTAAAATAGCTTTCATATGTAGGACGCTTCAGCGTTACAGCTTGAGTGCTTTTCAGCTGTTTTTTTCCCCGACTTCCTCCTTCTGTTTATCGGTAAATGACCTCCAAGATAACTTTTTTTTGTCAAACGAAGACCGAAAATTGGCTTTTATAAAATGCCATTTGGTACATTCACCTCTAACTGTGACGTGAACGGCCTTACAATTGCAAAAATAAAACCCACGCTTCAGTGAGTGACCTCTATTTACAGCCGCTGTCATATTCTTTGCACACCACTCTTCGGTTATTTTACAGTATTCCAGTAAATATTCTTTTCATATATTTCATCCCATTGGCCTTTTTCGTCGTTTTCCCCATTACTAGTTTGGGCTCAATTGTAAACCCAAGCAGATTCTCTCGTTACTACAGAACGCCTTCCGTTATATATCCATTTTTACTTTCCAAGCAATATTTCATCGGATATAACAATACGATGATTATCAACCAGTTCAGAGGTCCATAAGTATATTTTGATTACTAAAAGATATTGTAATTACGAGCGGTTAAAAAAATTGTTCTTTAAAATAAAATGCAATGTGTAGTTGGCGGGGTTCCCTGATAGAAAAAACAAATTCGTATATCTGAAATCAGTCAATTTCACTATCAATAGTCTAGAAAGAATAGTTTTCAAAAATCTGCTGCCATATTGGCCTGTTCGGGCCTAGAACTAAGATTTTCTTCCTCAAAGTGAGAACACTTTTCTTCATGTAATTTCAAAACATGATCCAGAGGGCAGGTGATACACAACAAGAAGACATTGTCTTGATCAAATGCTAAATTCTCGCAGAAGCATTTAAAAAACTGTGCGACATTTAGTTATAAAGAAGAAGTATTTCAAACTTCACGTTTGGCTCACAAAATATATCCTTTTTCTGCATTGTGTTCAATGTTAAACGAAAAAAAGAAAAAGAAAAAAACTTAAAGTTACGCAACGGAAAAAGTGTAAATTTTAGACTGCACTTTTTCCAGCGATAGCCATCTTTGAGAGCTATTATAATTATCTGAAACTTCTTGAATCGCTTTTAATCCCATCTTCACATTAACGGATTGAACTGAGAACGTTTCCTTAAAACACGGACAATCCTTCTTGATAGATCTGTCACAATTCAGCATACGTTTTTCCTTTAAAATTTTTTTCTCCATTTGCCGTTCAGTTTCAAATTCTGACGGTTGAACGCTATTCTTTTTTTTT
>OMLO01000759.1_pt1 | contig 22863 bp, 10 predicted proteins | sample 1674811 | NCBI WGS metagenome assembly OMLO01 (sample SAMN06265003, study PRJEB25207) | coral metagenome | isolation source: Coral host | place: Mexico:La Bocana,Puerto Morelos, Mexico | collected 2008-11-13 | reverse complement strand
TGATATGATTATTTGCTTAATTTTTCTCCAATGTCTGTATATGCTAAGAAAAGTTTGATACGATTAATATTGCTTTGCGGGCAATATCACATACTTGCTTAATCGATCAACTGTGACAATGGGCTTTGCATGCAAACCCAAATTCCTTATGAACAAGAAAATTGGCTTTCGGAGTTTCTTCTGTTCTCCTCTTGTTCGGTTCTTAAATCTGATACTACATCTGCGAATCGCAGAGTTACTGCAGGTTGGTTAACTTCAGATTTGTTTTACTATTTTGAAATATTCTGAGTGGTCTTGATGACAGACTGAGCTAGCAAGGAGTATAAACGATACAGTGAATGTGTTTTTCTGTGCCCTCGGCGACTCCAGGATGAATGACCAATGATATATTGCATTGGTAGCCTGCTAGCCCGATTAGTTACATTCAGAATTATCATATTTTTCTTGGCTAGCTGGCTGGTAAAACACAATACATGACGTTCTGGTATGTACGCTAAATTTTACAAAATCCACTTTAAAACCTGGGGTAGGCAGTGATCAGTAACTGCACCAGTTTAAAACAATCACACGAAGCTTTTTTTAATGCTGTCGTTAAGACTTTCTCCCACAAGGAAATATGCATCGCATTGCGATTATTCTCGATAACGCTGATATCAGTGTCACATTTTCCAAAATACAATTATTCTCAGCACAAACAGATTAAACAGTGAAATAACTTTGTACTAAGGCATATGTGGAGCCACCGGCCCCATGGAAACAAATTCTGTATGAGGAAAATAAAAGAGGCCAATGGGAACAACGTAACTGGATTAACACACCTTTATTACTGCGATAGAATTCAATTAAATGTTTTCATCTATTGTTTTAGTCCACACAGCTAGGAGTTTCAGAGGTGACAAAGCCTTTTTTGCTGACACACACCATAGATCTCATTCAGTTACAACTTGAACATTTTAAGTACTCCAGTTCCTTGAAGCAGAGGAAAGTCGTGCTTCTTCTGTCTTTCGTAAGCTTCACAGGAAGCTCAGTTGCTTTCCACATGTACAATTTCAACCCGATATCAGCTTCGATAGTACAGCAGTTGTTGTAAGGGTCTTCATCGATATGATCTGTGGCGCGTCTGTACGCCGTTCTCGTACTTAAATCTGAGATCATATGTTTTGGCTCGCCGCAGTTAGCTGGTCTGTAGCCAGGCTTCCTCTTAATCCTGTCCGGCGGAGAATATTTTTGTGCTTCGGACGACTTCCTCTTCTGCCTCGGTGGTGTGCTGGATTCAAGTGACATGATTTCACAACGCGAACGTAGTATTTTTCGGCCTCCTTTTCTGTTAAGTCAACAACAGAGTGACTGCCAAAACTAACGTTGTTTGCGCGAGCGATGAATCAAATATAAACTGAGAGAAATGATTGATAAGCTTTCCAGGGTCGGTCGAGAACAGTCTGCGACTCCTGCCGAACTTATCTTGTGTACACGTTGACGTAAGTGAGAGCTATTGTAGCTTGTTTTTTTCGCATCTTGGCTATACAAAACAAGACCACAAAATGCATTCTCTCTGAGCGGATGTTCATACCGAATTATCAACACCCGTGACCGCGCGCGCGGTTCTCTCTAGGATAACGAAATTTCAAACAACTTCAAAACAACAACTCTTCAACATTACCACGGATAATCAAAGTTACTTAATCATCTGCTGGTACGGTTCTTATTTTCATTTTTTCTCCAATGTCTATGTATGTTAAGTAATGTTTGATTCGACTAACATTGCTTTGCGGGCAATATCACATACTTGCTTAATCTATCAACTGTGAAAGTGGGCTTTGCATGCAAACCCAAATTCCTTATGAACAAGGAAATTGGCTTTCGGAGTTTCTTCTGTTCTCCTCTTGTTCGGTTCTTAAATCTGATACTACATCTGCGAATCGCAGAGTTACTGCAGGTTGGTTAACTTCAGATTTGTTTTACTATTTTGAAATATTCTGAGTGGTCTTGATGACAGGCTGAACTAGCAAGGAGTATAAACGATACAGTGAATTTGTTTTTGTGCCTTCGGCGACTCCAATAATGACCAATAATTTGCTACATTGGTTGTCTGCAGTCTGCAGGCAATCGTTTTTGGTAACGTTTGAGGTAGCCCGATTAATTACATTCAGAATTATCATAATTTTCTGGGCCAGCTGGCTGGTAAAACACAATACATGACGAAAGAATGGGAACAACTAGATTACATTACATTTTATATAGGTATCGCTTCGAAGACTTTGTTAACACACCTTTGTGACTGCAATAAAAATTTTAGTTCTAGCGGAAAGAAACTCATTTTACTGACACACACCATGGCCATACGTCTCCCCGATCGGTTAACTACTAACATTTCAAATATTTCAGTTCCTTGAAGTAGAGGAAAGTCGTGTTGCTCTTGTCCTTCGTAAGCTTTACGGGAAGCTCAGTTGCTTTCCACATGTACAGTTCCACCCCGCTATCATCTTCATGACCGATAATAGTACAGCAGTTGTTGTAAGGGTCTTCATCGATATGATTCGCCGCGTGTGTGTACGCCCTTCTCGTGCCTAAATTCGAGATCACATCTTCAGGTTCACCGCAGTTAGTTGGTCTGTAGTCAGGCTTCGTCTTAATGTTCTTCGACTTAGTAGAATATTTTTGCGTTAGTTTTGACATTTACCCTGCGTCCGAGTTGTCCCAGTGTATTTTGAGATGGCTACAAAACGTAAAAGAAATATTTGTCCACCTGTTTTTAAGTTCAGTTAAGGTAACAACAGAGTTGATACTAACGATTAATCAAATATAAAACAATGAGAGACATGATTGACAGGCTTTCAAATTCATGCCTAATGAATGCAAAGTTTATTTGCATTGTTTTTAAATAAGGTTGTAAGACTGAAGTTTTAATTTTTGGCTAATTTTGAAATTTAAAACAAAACATAAAAACTGAAAAGATCGAGTCACTTCCATGGCGTATAAATAACACTGGCCTATGTATTTAGAAAAACGAATAATTTGCTTTTCGCTTCATTACAAATGGAAAACAGTCACAAGTTCCTCTTTCCTAAGCAGATGTACAGACCGAATACTCAACACCCGTGACACTTCTCTCTCCTAACCTAACTCAGTCAGTCTTGGCGCTTTCTCGATGCATTAAGTGGCGCGTAAATTTGTCGGGGTTGCATGACAAGAAATGAGCGAATCTATTTCTAAAGCCTGGTCGACCGGACCGCTGTTACAGGGACTACCTCTTAATTAATAAGAATTAACTTTTTATTAATAACATAATTTTGAAACTATAGACGAACACAGCCGATAAAAGATGCAGGAAAATGCAACTGAGGAAGAGTTGATGTGCATGATAAAACGTGATAAATTTGAGGAAATTGAGAGTAAAATCAAGCCAACGGCGTTCAAATATTGTGCATCAAACTCCTTGCTAATAGCCATGAAGGTGCGTAGTTATTTTTGTGTTTTTGTGTTTTTTTTTTGTGCGTAGCATGTACTAAATTCTCAGCCCAGTAAAAGCATTACGGGGTAAGGCCTAGGGCAAACGTTGCCGAATCAAATTCGTCGAGCCTGCTAATTTTGAAATATGTGCACGAATGGTGCGACATTTGCGGCAGTTGAACGCTATCACCACCCCCCCTCCCCCCCACCGCTGACAAGTATGCGCTCTACAAAGACAATTTCGGGATCGGAAAGCAAGCTGTCGAAAGTCACTGCTAACATCACGACCGCTTCTCAAGACCACCGCTCCATTGTTGTTCGCTAACAAAAGCACGATCAAGCATGCCACTTTCATTTATACCCAGCAGTAGTCTCTGATTTCAGAGCTGGATGTAATGCGAGTCTTCGTTTTCGATTTTTCGCAATTAATTGCCAAAGCAAGGCCCGAAAATTAAAGCACTATATTTCGGCATTTTGCTAGCAAGTCCTAGCACGTGCTTAATGAAGTGTAACTTGTCAAATATGAGCGACGCAGGTTCGACGTTTGCTACCCCGCTGGAATTAAGTCGACTCTTTGTCGCACCTATTTCAAATTTATTCGACGCGACTTGGAGTCGACGTTTGCCCTAGGCCTAAGTAATTCTCAGTTCTTGGCACGTTATATATTCCCGGTCTGAGATCATTAAGTTGTATGGGTTATTGATCCTAGGGGGTATTCCTAGAAAAATTTGTTGGGGTGTGCGGCTCACTTCTCAAAACCCTCATCCTATTTAAGACCAAAATCCAAAATCTGCATTTTTCCCTCTTTCCCTATCTTATTTTATGACCTGACCAAAACTTCGATACCCTATTTAAGATCTAACCCTTTCATCAATACCCTGTTTCGACCTGCCTTTTAATTAGTTATCTACTGTCCATTTCGTAACCGATGTTAAAGGCATTTAAACGTAGTTTGTAAAAAATACATATTCAATTCAAGACTAGAGTGCAAACACCAAAATGGGCAAAATCGATACCCCAATTATGAGCAACAGACGGCAAAAACCATACCCATGCAAAGGAGTACCCTCCGGAGTTAGTGACCACGTATGAGGTCAAGATACTCGATATTGGCCGAGTTCCGTTTTTTGTTTGTGTTTATGGGCCAAGACGGAATCGAGGTCCATAAACTCGGAAAAACGAACGAAAAAAGTCAAGATTTTCAATGTCAAAATGACTTTTTGTTGTTTGTTGCGATAAATTAACCTCGCGCTGAGTGCTCGTTAGATTGGAAATTACTCGCCAATATTCGCCTGTAATCATACGAGTGTGTAACAAAATCTGTCCGATTACAGGGGTCGGTTACAGCCAACTATCCGATTACAACTTTGCAGACTAATTAGTGCAAAATAGAGCAGTTCATGCACCAATCAGATTTGAGGAATTGTAATTGTTATTATTAGTCCCTGAATTGTACTTCACTAGGTGTAACTCCTAGACTTTTTCGGTAAATATTTATAAGTACACTCTCCGTTGGACTGTTAGGTCAACTTTGAACTTCGTAAGCGTGCAAACAACAAGGGACCCGATGAAAAAAGGTTTTATCAGTTGGCAAACTCTGTGGAGAGTTTCATTACAAGCTTGCTCGATCCGCTGAGATCTGACCAAAAAAGGCGTGAAGAATTTGGTGATTATCTGGATGTGATATTGAAAGACGCCATTCAGCTAAATCAGAAAAAGGTACGTGGAATGAAGAATAGAACGGCTCAACTTATTATACACACCCTCTTCTTATAAAAATACACAAGAAAGAAAGTAAACCGGGTTTGAGATTTTGAAAATAATGTAGCGAAATATTGAAAATTTGTAAACACAATCATACAATTATATTAAACTAAAACGTATCAAATTATTCCTTTCTCTAAACGGCAAAACTAGCAGCCAAATAGCTACAAAAACTTCACCAGCCGTATGTTCCATGCTAATAACATTGCTCCAAGAGGTTATGTGCATCATATCAAGCTTTGCCTGCAGACGGGCTCCAAAATTACTTTATTACCATCCAGACATCAAATACATTCTAAAACAGAAATGTTATCTGCTATAATCTAAGAATATTCACAAGAACATTTCAGCCAAAAATAGGAATATTCAGCCTTGGTCAGAAAAACAATATTCTTACGAAAAGAGAGTGTATTATATTTTTAATTTATCATTTTCAATTTATGGTGATACATGACAACTAAATGCACAACGCGTGACATGACCATTGACAAGGTTATCAGTATTGTTCCGGCCTCCCCTTGATTTTTCCCTCAGATCAATTATTTGCCGAAGCCGAAGTCTTTAGCAAACAATTGATCTGCGAGACAACTGACAAATCACGGTATTTTGCGATATAACAGAGTTCAATAATTGTTTTATCATTCATCAAGTTTGCTTTTCATATTTAAATCACTATCCGTCAGCTCAGACAAGAAATCGACTATTTTTAACCCGAGAACATAGTTACAACTACGCATGAGCGGGAAATTATTTGCAGCAAAACACAATTAGACGGTACTACGCATGAGCAGACCATTATTTGTAGGTCGCGTGCATCGAATGATAATAGGTTTTTTTTCTGCATCAAGTTATACACGAATCAATAAATATAAGTTGATTTCTTTCTTCCTTTTTCTTCAGTTTTTTACGCATCCAGTCGTGGATACTGAAATGAAACGCAAATGGTTTGGTCGAGATTTTATGAAGACTGAATGGAGAAGGTGGAAAACGCTTTTTGTCTTCTGGTGTCTTTTTGATTTGGTGTTCTCTCCAGTCCTGTTTGCTGTGTTTTCTCTGATGACAAAAAATAACAAAGGTAATCCTAGTTGAGGAAGGAAGCTAAGAATAGGCTCAGGTCAAGGGTACAATGGGATGTAAGATGGGTACGGGTTCGATTCCGGCCTGGTGTCTTATGTAGGTCTAGTTTGTTGTTGGTTCTCGCCCTGCTCCAAGGATTATTGTCTGGATTCTCCGGTTTTCCTCCCTCCACAAAAAATAAAATTCAAAATTCAAAATCGACCAAGACATAGGAGCTGTACTGAAAACCAGTCTTACAGACTTAATTTTGTTTTGCTTTTCGTGCTTTCAATCGCATTTTCCTCCCCAAAAATTTTGACTTTACAAAGGAGAAATACACAACGCATGGTCCTAATTTGACGCATAAAACATAACATCTATTAGCGGCGAATGTACCGTCTTTGTTCAAATAAACTGTTACCCCCAGACCAAAGCCCTTTGCTAATAAAAATTAAAATTAAAATTATTTCGAAGACAGGAGCATATCACTAGGAGCGTGCAGCTCCCATACTAGCTCCCATTTGTAAAGACCGGTCGAGTTTTCTTTTTTTCCCGTGAAATAGGTAAGTTCCGGTCTACATGAGTATGCATCGGTGAGGAAAAAATGGCTGCTTGTATGCTCCAAGTGATGGGCTCCTATTTAAAGGTAATTACTGAACTGATATACGTTTTATCTACATCCTCTTGGTTGCTCTTTGTATTTTTTACATGTACAATCAACCATAGAAAATTCTTCAGATTCATACTCTGACAGTGATGAAGAAACAAAAAGCGATGACCAGGAAAACGAAAAGCTGAAGGTAAAATAACTGAAGACTTTAAAAGTGTTTTTTACTAACCTCCCCTCTACCCTGAAACATGAAACATCTTTGAATAGCATTTATAAATAGTTCCAGAGACTGCCAGTAGCAATCAAACATAAATTAAGCTTTTAATGGCCTTTCATCATTGCCTTACAAAATGCAGAAACCTTTGTGACCACAAGATGCATTCGCTTGGAATGTTAAAAATGTAGTATTTGGTAGTAGGATGAAGACTAAATGTCTGCCCGTAAGCGGACACGTGACTGTAACAACGAAGAATCTAAAACTGGCATTGGTTGTTTACCTTTCTAACGTCACTTCTACCACTTTTTTCATCTGCCCTCATACTAGTCAGATGCACAAGGGCGGAAAGCGCAGTCGCTGTAGAATTGTTCAAGTTATGGAGATATGTAATTTTCATTTTTTTATGGATTACAATGCATTCATTTTCGTTTTATTTTCCTATTTAGAGAATGGAAGCTAAGGATTACCGACCAGGTAAATGACAGGTATTTATGAGAGACACATACCAATATATACATTTTTATATCGTCGCAGGGACAATGTCGTTATCATCATCATCATCACCACTACTTTCATTATCACCATCATTATCATCATCATCAATATCATCATCGTCATTGTCATCATCATCATCATCATCCACTAGGCTCATAAGTTTTCCCCAGCGTAAGCTTTCATAATTTTCCATACGTCCCATACGATTACAGAAGGTTCCCATTGACAGCTAGAGCACTTGGACTGTACATAACCCGCTTTTTGTTCTTCTTTTACGTAGATTCTTAACCTGTTATTCTAATCATATAGGATAGAACTGTTTTGGTCTAGTCGCGCACTAAACCTTGTAAGAACTATTAATGTTTTTGTCTTCCCTACTTGGATTTCGCATCGAGTAAAACCTTCTTTGAAATGGATAGCCTTCAAAATCCGAGCTAACAGTGTAAGAGATAGTGTAAGCCTAGCTAACAGTGTAAGGAGTAAAAGGAAAGATTCCTTCTTTTGACGTCTCAGCATTTTTGGTAGCGAAATCACTCTCCTTGCTGCAAACTTAGCAATGAGCAGTCGTAACAAATACGCTAATTGTGGTCAAACTCTATGACTTTTCCTAAAATGTTTCTGGGAACAGTTCGATGACCTGTCATTTCTATGGCAAGCATATTTCCAAACGATTACTGACAACACCCACCGTAGTAGAAGAGGGGAAGGGCTGTTGCAACCCCTCTCTTTGGTTTTTATTGTAATAAGACATATGAGAACTAGCCCTCGGCTTGCTGCAGGAGATAACACATTTTTGGCTGTTCATGACGTCATCTCACTTCACATGAGGTAATTAAGTCCGCCATCTTGGATCCGCCATTTTAAGTCACAAAACAAAGAGAGACTGATGGGAAATTAACCAAGCAGATGCTAGATCGGAAAAGGTACTAATTCTGAATTTTTTTCAAGGTAAGTGGTAAGGAAAGAAGAATTCTGTCAAAAAGCGGAAACTCGGAATAATGCGATTCCTATGGCAACAATATTCAATGTCGTGGAAAAACAGTTGACACTTCAGCGAGGGATGAATTTATACTGAAAGCTTACATATCATAGTAAATCTTCTTTTCAAGAATCTGAGAAAAATCTCTAAACGGCGGTTGGCCTCCACCCTCTAGTACGTCCACTGGTTAACATTCTAATGCGAAACTGCAAACCAAAATGTCACATAACAATGCACGTTTTATACATATTATTTTACATACAGCCCAATATCCGCTTTCGTTTTTCTAAATTTGAACAAGACACCATTTTGCATTTTGCGACGATACCTTTTTGCCAATCAAAGTTGATGTAAGAATCGGCAATCTGTTGGCCAGTCAAATCAGCGTACGCGATAGTTCAGTTTCACCGAGGTTTTCAGTTGTCGAATTAAACCATCGCCTCGATAAACCATGGAAAAGAGGTCTCTTTTTAAAGTAATGTAGCCTCCTTTGTACGAGAAGATTTAAATAGACGTTTTCAAGAGAATCCTTAGTTGTGTGCCAAAGACAATGGGTGGTCTAGTGTGATCATACATCCGAGCTGAAGTTAAATTCAATGAAAGAAAGAATCAGTCAAAATTAAAACAGGAATTGCTAACTGGAACGAAACTTTTGTTATTTTCAGTGCCAGAAATTTATCTAATATCACTGGAGACCCCTTACTTCACGTTTGTTCGCGATACACTGAGCTACATTGCCCTCCTTGTTCTGCACTATGCGCTGTGCCTTTCTCCTACCACTGTTACGTTCAGCGGATTGGAATGGGTAATACTCATTTTCTTCACTGGTCGCTATCTGGTAGAACGCAAACAGATTGGTGATGTGTTTCAACACCTAAAGACACAGAGAGAAGGCGGAGCTCCACTAAAATGCATTCATTTAAAAGCTCTCTCGATGTATCAAAGGTACATTTGTCACTTGTTATGACAGCTAATCCGTTCCATTTAGAACAGATGAGAGCGAAGTGACTGCTCAATGACATTTTTTTCAGATTAGTCAAGATTATGACTGTTTTCTTTGTAGCCTGCTTGATCACGATTTTCTCTTTTATTTTAGTGCGGACTTGTGGAACAGATTAGACTTTATCAGTCTTCTCGTTTACTTAGTAATCTTGATCCTAAGACTGGCTACGTTCACTATGTCTGGAACAGTGATGAACAACCGAATTCTTGCTACCGCTGGTTACCTCTACAGCGTTAACACATTGTGCCTGACGTTTAGAGTTTTTGGCCACCTGTTGGAACAATCTAAAGCCGTTGGCACCATTCAGATTGCCTTGTTTAGTATTCTAAAGGACATAAGCGTAGTAATTTGGCAGTTTACGGCGGCTATACTGGCTTTCTCTATTGCTATAACAAAAGTCTACATGGTCGAGAAATCGTTCATAGCAAATAGAAGTGATGATATGTAAGTACATATTTATTATCTATATTAACCACTACAATCCAACTTATGATCCTTACACTTGTGCTGGCCCCAACCTTCTCAAACGTATAATTAATTCAGTTTATCATTTAGAAAAACGACATCCTGACCTTAATCAGCACAGATTTTGACGACTTTACTTCTCCGTTTACTCCTTAGTTTTTTGTTTCGATTGAGAAGGTACATCCAATAATTCGAGAGAGTGTTTTATCGGTTATCCAAGCACCTCGAATTTCATCAAAATACTCGGCTGCGCGTCCTATTTTCAACTTACTTCTTGATGTTTGGATATGTCGACTCCAAATTTCGCGACTTTTCCTAAACACTAGGAATAGTTACCACTACAGCTGCCCCCACTGTTTTAATCGTATCCGTTACTACAGTCAATGCTTTCGCTTGATATTTTGGCTCTTCTGTAATTGATTGAAAATCACTTTTTGGAGGGACTTTTACGAAGAAAACACTCAATGACACTCAATGGCGGCGCGTGTATTCTAAATTACTCTCGTGCTGTACTGAAAAACTGTCCCATGGATTTTGGCCTTCTCTTCTTCAAGGTGGGAAGAGGAAAAGAAAAACAAAGCGAACTTGTGTAAAAATTCTGAAAGATTGATAATCGCGTAAACAAAACAGTGACTAAAGTACAACAGCTTGAAATCATTTTGCCTGTTTTGCTGTTATAGATAACATCGGTGTAACTTAATTGTAAACTACGATTTGAGTCCAACTGTTTTCTATATATTTGAAGCTAAAGCACGAATTACCAACTCGAGAGCCGAGTCGAAAAGGACGCCGAAAGATTTTCTCACCTCTGTCGATGCAAACGCCTTGCGCGAGTTTTAATTATCCCGAGAACTCTTTTGAACGGTTCTCTTCCTGTCGAGTCTCAGTTACAATCTTCATTTTGTTTATCTAACATATCGCGGCCGCTTGTCGTCTTGCAAATCTCGACCGGTGGACTAATCGAGTCTTCAGCCTTTTATCTAGCCAAATTGTTTGTGTCTGGCAAATCGCGGTTTTGCGGGACTGAGTCGTGCTTATAATTTGTAGATAACATATACACGTCCTGGGACAAATAAACTCTGCATCTTTGTGAAATGACACTGAAATGAAGAAAGCACTAAACATTATGTGGAAAAAATTTATTACATGTCTTTCGTGAAGGATCTTGTGAATGTATTTGACGTTTTCTGTTTTTAATTTCCATTGATTCAAACTGAAAACTAAAACAAACCGAAGTTAAACACTGGCGGCGTGCGTGTGATACCTCTAGATTCAATGATTCTAAAAGAACATACTAGGTCATATTACCAAATACGTATGTCTGTGTGTTCTAAACTCGATACTTATTACAATGCAGTTCTTAGCTTCTCCGAAAAAATTGAGTCATCAATCACAAAAATAATAGTATGTACGTGGAATGAGCAGAGGAACGATAAGGTGTTTTTAGCACCTAACGATTAGTTCTGAATATGTTCTGGTTATATCAAACATGTTTAAGAGTTTGTCAGAGTTGAAATAAATGGATTTAAACTGCACCCCAGCAATCAGTAGCAAGTTCTTTATGCCCTAGTAAACAAGAGTTGTTGAGATTTCCTATAAGAGCGCTATTATGATACTGACTATTACTGGCTAATAACATGGCTCCGAGGCTTTCAAGATAAATTTCTATATTTAGTAGTACTTTCTATCTCTCAGAATGTAAGTCTCTTTTCGAAATTAAGGAACAAAAGGAAAAAAATTGCAATTTTGTCCTGAAAGCCTCAGAGCCATGTTAGAATATTATCGAACGTGGTCTGTTAACGATTAGTATAAATCTACGTACTAGCGTCCTATCACGAATACCGCTCGCTGATTGGCTACGCTACTTACCATTTATTCCGTTGTAGATGGTGAGTAGCGTAGTAGTGTGCGTCACGGTTAACAAACCTGCGGCCGCTTCTTTGCATTACTGAAGTGTCTGTGAAGAAGTTTGAACGACTAGTAGATTTATACTGAGACAATTAAGTTATTGGCTCACGATTTCTACGCGTGATAGAAATCTCGAGCTCATAATCTTATTGTTTGATAGCTAGCAGTTTACTTTATCGCAACAGTCATGCCTATTAATATAGCGTTTTTGCTTTGTAGTGTTTGTGAACAATCTGGAATTTCGTGGTAAGTAAGCACAACGAACCATTCGCAGATGCTACTTTATGGTCAACAGCTTGTTAAATTATTTTGTCAATTTAACCATTTCGGATAAAAATCGGAGAGTTATTCGGAGAAAAATAAAAATAAAATAGCACTTTAGCACCGATACGAGGTTAGTGTGTAATGCAACAACAGTGTTGTTTAACCTACAGCCCCTCCCCAATAATCATTCATTAATTTAGAATAGAGCAAGTCGAAGGAGGACGTTTTGCAATTGTAGATTCAGTCCAACCCTGAACTAGGTTAGGTTTGCCGAAAATCGAATTTGGGAAATAATTTTGTGTGGGAAAAAATAAAATAATAATAACAATAAGAATAATAATTATTGTTATAATAATAATGATACTGATAATAATGGCAATGGCAATGGCAATGGCAATGACAATGACAATGACAATGATAATGACAATGACACTGACACTGACAATTGCAATGAGAGTGACAGTGGCAATGACAGTGACAGTGACAGTGACAGTGACAGTGACAGTGACAGTGCCAATGACAATGTCACTGACAATGACAATGACAATGATAATGACAATGACAATGACAATGACAATGACAATGACAATGACAATGACAATGACAATGATAATGATAATGATAATGATAACAAATATAAACATTGAAATGCCGTTTGAGTGTCGAGTACCATCTTGATATCGGTTTCCAGTTCCCACAAGTTGTTTTGATCTATCTGAAATGACTGCCTTGTGTACGCACCCGGTGTGTTTGTGTAAGTAATCCAGAGGATCTTCTGCCTCCTAAGAGATAGTTCGTCATGCAAATTTTTAACTTCAGAATACTTTTATTTTGCAGTTGGTGGACGATGATAACTTTTCTAGGCTGGTCTTTGCTGGGAGCACCAGAAGATTTTGATCCTATGACGTCGGCAGATCTCCCTTCACAAACCCTCGCTCGAATCCTCTACGCTGGTTTTCTCGTCATGGGAGTCATTCTTCTTATCAATATGCTCATAGCCCTTCTATCCAACACGTATCAGCGAATAGAGGTATGATAATACACGCAGAGAGTTGTGGAAGCCCTCTGTAAATATTTTACCCGCTATTCCACTGATAGCAACACAGAGTAATTTACTTTAGGAAGTTTAATTCCATTCAGACGAAGCAGACATTTTGACATAATCTTGGCTATTATACAAAACATTGTATAGCTTGCACCACGTTTTACTCGTTTGCATGTTTGTTTCTTTCAAGGAGAACTCGTTGAAGGAGTGGTCATATAAATCGGCGATTACAATTGAGACATACGATGGCTACGATCCAATACCTGTTCCTTTTAACATCATCTACAGCGTCGCCAGACTACTTAAGCTTGTGAAGAAAGACGGGAAAGAAGAAAGAAATAAAGAACAGGTAAAGGTACTACAAAACACATATAGAACCTGGGAGTCCGTCGGTGAAATAACGAACCTAATTAATAATTTGAACATACCTTGCGCTATTCCAGTTTCTCCTGTCCATGGGTGGGTTAGCCTAGCAACTAAATTCGCGGTACCCATTTTGGTTACAAAAGGATAATGGTTGGACCTAGGGGCGGAGCCTCTCAATATGAAACTTAATAAAATACCCACGGGGAGGAGGAGGGGTTGATAATCCTATTCCACTTGGAATTTTAGGAGTTCCTGGGTCTGAGCAGAGGGGGACAAGAAACTGTAGAGGAGCTAAAATTGTTTATTTAGATTTTGTTGTTTGTGCCAGAAAGAAAAAAAAAAAAAACACGTGACCTCGATGATCTTGATTGATCTTGATTGAGCCCGGGACGATATGATCAAGTGTCAACTGACCATATTCTGGATGTCCAGTATCAAAGAACGACGCTATATGCCAAGGCTTGTCTCTGTTAACCTATTAGCTGGAGTATGGCCGCCATCTTGCGCGACGTTGTGCATACGCGCCCACGAGCAATACCGGTATCGTGATAACCACGAGAAACTCAATTCATGGGTTTCCTTTGCTTTCCTATATGGCTTTGGATCTCCGCTTTGAAGCTCCGCTTTGGGGCCCTTCGGGCCGCCTGAGCTCCGCTGAAATGCAATTAAAAGTCGAAAGGCTAAACAAAAAATCTTGGGTTCTGTGTTGACATAGCATCCACGCGGAGAGGCTCATATCACGTGCATGCCTGACCGGCCAATCTGCTAACCATGTGGGTGGTCAGATCACTTCTGGCGTCAGATACCTTATCGTATAATTTTACTTTAAGTGTCGCATCTCCTGTGTATTTTCCCACTTGCCTCCAGGGGATGCTGTTAGACTTTTTAATGATCGACCTTGATAGAGAATACACTGCGAAGTATGGAGATGTTCTTCCTGAATCAGGTATTCTAATTTCTTTCTCTTCGGGCCATAACAGTCACTTGACATCAAGGGCTGTACTGAGAGATTACTCACGTAAGGTGGTAAACGATTAAAGGCATGCGCCTTCCAGATCAGAAATCATCAATGGGCCCTTAACGCTATCGTTTCACCAATGACGTTAGTCAAGGTCATACAGTTTAATCTGGCAAAGCGAGCTAGATTGCGTGGGCGAGGAGGCTTTTCTTCCGTGTATTAATCGAGAGTTCGATTGTTTTGAGCACCGTAGCTATAGAGACACGTCAATAGGCCATTTTACAGTTGTGTGCTTAGTTACCTGGCATATGAATACAAGCGAAGGTGTAGGCTACCTTGCTTAGATACAGACCTCTCTGCTTTTTTCATTTAAATGCAGACTAGTTGGCATAAGAACAACTTGATTTTCATAACAAAAGCAGTGAGGTCTGTCTCAAAAGAAGGTCACCTGCAGCCTTGCTGCCATTCAAAGACCAGGTCACTGAACAGTTACCTGTAAAATAGATTATTGTGTATTTTTCATGTGTGTACAAAATCTCGGAGCGCGTATTAGCGTCGTGGAAATTATTTAAAATATTTTAATTATACATTTATAACGCGCGTTCTTATTGGCTGTCTAGTTTTGAATGACAGCATATTAAAAAACGCTTATCGCTTATCATTGCATCTTGCATGTATTCTATAAAGAAAAACAGTACTGTCGCTCTCTGGTCAGTACCTAGACCGATTCAGACACCCGAGGAAGTTTAGGGGAAATTGGTAACACTAACTTTTTTTTATTAATATTATGATAAAAGTTATTAAACATCGAGCTTTATTGTTTTATAATGGCAACATTAACGTAAATTGAACTGTGACCTGGGACTCGGTTTTACATAAGCTTTCGTACCTTGTCGAGTCATGTAAACATGTCTCTGAACTGTTCACAGATAAGAAGAAAGACGATTTGGTGGTTAACGAAACGCGTGGAAATCGACAGATGATCAGCCAGATTCTTAATTCTACTTTTAACTGCCATGGCGCCGTTGATCGTCGAATCACGTGTCCACTTGGCCCAGAGGTGATTATTGCGAAGATAGTAAATTTCAAGAAAGTTGTTTTCAGTAGTGACATAAACATAAGTATCAAGTGAGGGCATTAGCATTGGCGACAATAGTATTTTCATATTAGAAAAAAAAACCCACACATTTCAACTTTTATGTCGTGGCACTTTGAGAATTGCAGAGAGCTATCCTCTTCTAGTTCGAAAAACAGTGCAACTGATTTAAAGATTTCGTGACCAATGGAATATTATATTCATTTTTTATTTTTATTTATTTTTTATATTCATTAATAGGAGGCGCGGTGGTCTCATGGTTAGTGCGCTCGTCCCCGGAGCGAGCGGTCTGGGTTCGAGCCCTGGCCGGGGACATTGTGTTGTGTTCTTGGGCAAGACACTTCACTCTCACAGTGCCTCTCTCCACCCAGGTGTATAAATGGGTACCGGCAAATTGTTGGAGAAACCTAAACAAATTGCGGAGGAATGACCTGCGATGGACTAGCATCTCGTCCAGGGGGAGTACAAATACTCCTAGCCGCTTCATGCTACAGAAACCGGGGATAAGCTTCGGCAGCTATGATCCAGTAGGATCCAAGGGTTCATTTTTTTTATCCATATACTCATTTTTTACGTAAACCTAGGGACAATAATCATTTTAGTTAAAATATATAATAAAAAGATGGTAGATTGTTTTCCAGTAGCGTGTACGATGACGTCAGTCTCTTTTATATTTCCTGCCTACTAATCAGCAGTAACGTTTTGAATAAGTTATACAAATGCAAGTTGGTAATTAATTTCAAGCATGTTAGAGGGGGTTAGCAGAGAGGGGGGCTTAAAAGAGGATTTACGCCCCAACAGTCGGCGTGACAAACACTTCTTCCTGGAGTACTACTATAGACTAAGTTCCTCATGAATGCAAAATAAATAAATATAAAACTAAACGGTGGGAAACATGACGCTTCTAATATTTTCAGACTGAACTACAATTTTAAATCAAGAGAAGTACCTCTAGTCGAATCTGCATTTTCCGATTGGCATGCTCCGCATTATGGAATCTTTACGCGTTTTTAAAGAATCTCGGCCCAAAGATATCTTCATTACAAACAAACTGCTAAGACCACAAATGATGGATTGAAAAACGCATTCATTGCGACAAGCTTATCTGGGGTTCTTGACTTCTTTTTAATATTCCTCAAATAAAGTTTCCGAAAACCACGCTCACTTGACAGCCATCTTAATTAGTCAGTAACTGGGGTACGTGTAACATAGGCATGAGATAAAGCAATTCCTTTGACACTATGATCCTTAGAAGGTGTCACTCCCGGCAGGCCGCAACACTGATTGATCCATTTAGCTTCAGACCTAAGCGACTCAGGATTATATGGCCTTAAAATAGACAAATGAAATTGATATAAATAAAGTTCGGTTACGAAACCGAAGTGCTTCAGAACTACTACAGTTACACTTTAACGTGTGTGGCTCTCATCTAACTTTCATTTCTCGCGACAAGTGCAGTTTGACTTATAACTGACCGAATAAATTCATTTCGTTACTTCGAGGCGTGGGACATTCATCCAGGCATCAGAATAGAAGGTAATTATTTGACATGCGAAGACGAGACGTGCTGTCCAGAATGTAGACCTGACGAGGACCACTGGCCCGGAGCAAGATATCTCATAAGATTCACAAAAGAATTTCCTCATTTTGAGGTGAGTAATGTCAATTCACGACACAAGGAAATCACCATTGGTAAGGGTCTTTCCTTGCTGCAAACGTAACAGTAACAACATGCAACGTGTAACAAGTGACATTTAGTTAACCGAGCTTAGTCGGTCTGTATGGGAGAACCTTGGCCGAAGTCGTGAGTACAGACCAGTAAATGCAGTTAATGCTGAAGCTCAATAATAATAATAATAATAATAATAATAATAATAATAATAATAATAATAATAATAATAACTGCGTAGGACCTATGAATTGGTCAAACTTTTACCCTTACAATTTACATCTTTTTAGGTTTCTTATATCATTTGAGCGATTCTTTATTTAACTAATTATTTTAGGCTATGGCAATGACAAGCTACGCAATCGCGCCCTGTCAATATATAAGGAGGCATCCTTATGTTTTACTGCCCATAATAATAATCAACTTTATTTAACGAGCGTAACACAGAACAGTAGTAACTGAAAAACCGGAAGGCTATGCCAATCTATTAGAGGTTATGCGGTTTAAAACGTCCCTATAAGCTTCTTGTTTCATTTTGGGTGAGTTTGGAGACTGCGCAGGCTCCTAGACACTATTCATGGAACAAATAAAAGTAGGCTATGGAGTCCTGGGGCCCCACTTTTTTTGGCTTTGGAGCACTGGAGCCCTACTGCGTTTAGCCCAAGGCACTGGAAGCCTAAGCCCCGTTGGGAACTTAAAGAATCGAGTCAAACACCCAGGATTGTAAGGATTGCAATTTGTCTCCTATGATATTCAAAGGTAATCAAATAGTGTAGTCGTTTAATATATTAAAAAATTTCATCTGCGATTTGTCAAAAATCTCATCATTTTACGAGGCGAGTTAAGAAATAACTTTTAAAACGCCCAAGATTTTACTTTTGTATTATTGCAGTCCAGGTGAACATTAACTTTCTTGAAGCCTATAATCTCTCCTAACACTTTGCAGGTCGCCATCCTGGAAATTGGGAAACAGATCATAATAGCAATAGGAGTGGTGAATGAGGGTTACAATACCAGTAAAATGCCCGGATGGGAGAATGGCACTGTGGGATACCAAACTGATGGAAACATCTGTGATGCTGATAACAACGAACATGGCAGAGCAACCAAAGGTATAAAAGAAATTAGGATGATGCGCTGACAAGGGTGCATCGCAGAAAGCGACAGCGAATAACTTAATTGTTTTAGCATAAATCTAATAGTCGTTCAAAACTTAATCTAAATCCTCTTCACAGATACTTCCAAAACACAAAGAATCAACCGTCATTTTGATAACAAGTGCCCACTGCTACGCTACTAACTGTCTACGGAATAACGGAATAAATAGTGAGTAGCGTAGCCAATCAGCAAAACGACATTCTTGATAGAACGCTAGTAGATTTATATTAAAACTTGGCATACCTAGAAGAGTGCGACAAATGCATGCAGCATAAAAAATGCTCTCTAGAGAAACAAAGTTTGCTGTCATGGAAACTAGTAGTATTTTTTTTTTAAGAATTTAAATGAATTAAATTTCACCAAAAAGGAAAAAAATTGTTGGAAAAAAAATTATGTATCTATTTTCCTGCTCAAATTTGATTTAGAAAAAAATCATTTTCCTTACCATATCACCAAACACTCCCTGAAAACAGAGCAGAAAATCATCAAAACTAAAATTTAGTAGAAGTATTTTTTTTTTTTTGGGGGGGGGGGGGGTGGGGGGGAACGGAGAGCCACTTTGGACCACCTGTTTTATATGTGTCAAAAACATCTTGAAGAACGAAGCATAACACAGTAGGCACTATTGTAATTCAATAAGTGGCCCGGTATTCTGTTGGTTACCCACGGTTTAATTCACATAATTCAAGAATTAATCATCGAGATTCTAAATAGAAAAATGGTGACCCGAAGAGAATTTAGTCGTATTTGAACAACGTAGGGCCTTATTGCGAAAGACAAGCCACGAGTCATGTAAGTGTGTTTTACCTAACCTTTCGCTTCTAATTTGGAGTTAACCGTAAATTATATTCTCATTTACTTAAAATACCATAGGATTGTTGTCCGTCTCCAAAAATGGTATTGAGGATCTTTGCAAATCGTTGAAATCGTGAAAAAATCGCTCGTTTTGACTTGAGCATTGTGCAATTATGCAACATTGTCATGTGTCATACACTTACATGAAAGTATTTATCTCAGCTTTTTGTTGTCCAAATCTCAGAGGAGACGAAAGTAATCCGATTTTTTATATATATTTTCTACTTATCCCTTTTTAAGTGGTGAAATTTACGGAGCGTGATAGCCTATTATTAAATTTTCAGCCACAGACATCTCGTTTCTAGCGAGCTGACTGCCTTACTCACTGTCTCGGTTATTATTTTACATTTATTGTAGTACTTTTTGAGAGCTTTCTAAATAGAAACCAAAGGAAATACTGGAACTAATGGAAATGCTACAAAGAAAGCTACAGACTTTGGTGTGACGTTAATTTAATGGTACATGATCTCAATTTTTTCTGGCAAATTAAGGAAAAAAAATTGCAACTCTTCCCTCCATCGAGATTTTAGTTGAGGCATAGTTTGTATACTAACTATGGTTGAGGCACTGATTAACATTACGTGACTAAAACAACTACAGAGTTCACCTTTGAAACTTGTATAACTGCTTGCAAGTCCTTGTGGGAGTACGTTCTCGGCTAAACAAGAAGTAAAAGTCTGCATACGAGCCAAAGTGGTCCGTTAGGCCGGAACTTATCCCGGGTTCTTTAGCATTAAGCGACTAGGAATATTGCTACTCCCCCCTGGATGGGATATTAGTCATTCTCAGGGTTACTCCAGCATTAAATGTGCCGGTACCCATTTATACACCTGGGTGGAGAGAGGCACTGTGCGAGTTAAGTGTCGTGCCCAAGAACACATCCCAATGTCCCCGACCACGTCTCTAATCCGGACCGCTCGATTCGGAGTCGAGCGCATTAACCATGAGGCCAGCGCGTCTCCCAAAGCAAGAAGTTAACTATAAGACAAGCTTTATGAGTGCCTAAAGAAATTTTGCACGTATGCGAGGAAAAAGTATGGAAGTTTTTACAAAGGTGCTTCAATCAAGTTGATAAGAGCGCGCATGTCATGTGATTTCCCACCTCTTGTTGTCATTGTCTTAATAAAACAATTATTTCATTCGCGCGACTGGTTATCTCATATCCAAATATGGAATGATAATTGTTAATAACTAATGGCGAGAACCGTACTGAGAAAGTGTCGACCCGAGGTCTTGACAGCACGAGTGCCGAGTACCGTACTTGATGACCGACGTTTCCAATAGAGTACCTAGATTCAAAAGACCCTACTATAATAACGGTGACTTCCTAGACTCGGCGTCAAGGTAATAAAATTTACTCTTATTGTTTTTTTGCACCTGTTGCAGTTTTGATTAAAAAACGAAGGGTTGAATTCTTTCTGGATTTTTTCTTAAGTGGGACATTAGCAATTTAACGCGAAATGCTCATGAAAATAACGGCCGAATTCTACCTCAGAAGTAGTCAATCAGTGGTTCGCCTCATGGTTGGTGTGCTCTTTTCCGGATCGAGCGGTCCGGGTTCGAGCCCTGGCCAGGGACGTTGTGTTCTGTAATCACTTGTTCTGCAGAATTTAGGATAAGCTCCGGCCTGATGAGTCATTTGGCTCGTATGCAGACTTAACCTACCATTTATCGGGTGAGGTTAGTAAAAAATAAATAAATGTAGAATTATTGCGTTATCAGCCGTATCAGGGTAATTTAGGGTGGAGAGCATTGCGCCTGTTCGGAACGGGATGTCTTCTCTCTCTTTCGAGCCTTAAATTCTCTGTAGCCTTGATAACTTCAAGATTACGATATAACATTTCATTTTTCAAGTTCAATTCGTTAACGATACTTTGAAGTTTGTCAATTCGCGAACGTTCATAATTTTTTTTTCTTACACAGGCCCTACGGTGGCTTCTCGGGGCGATCGTATTCGATGCACTGTCATGTTTGAGGAAGAAGAAGAGAAAGAAGATGGAAAGAAACAAGTTCCAATTTGCTTCACTTTAAACGGCAGGAGGATTCTTATTAAAAGAACAAGACAACATGAAGAAACAGATCGTGTTTTCATGGACTATGATCATGATAAGCCGTTGTACCCCTACATTGGCATGACAGACGGCTGTAGTGTGTTAGCTAAGGTAGGCACTGTGTGCGTTACCTCTACTTAAGAAACAAAGAACATTTTCGGTAGTTTTATCCACTATTAAAATCCGAAGCTTAAGAGTACTTTTAATATGTAGAGAAATAAGAAGAATTTGGAAAAAAGGAACAGAAGTTAGGAAGTTTTGACGTTTTGTTAGAATTTTACTACACAAATCCTCCGTAACGGAAAAAAAAAGATGGAGACGGGTACATTTACCCATAACTCGTAACGTATGAAAACGCACAGAAATGTTCTAAAATCAGTCTTCAATAGCAGCATACACAATGCCGTTAGAACAGGAATGATACTGAAGAAAGCGTGGACTTCCTGGTCCTCAATGTGCGGTGTTACAGTATTTTGGCTAAATGTACAGCTGCCATCTTTTTTCCTATGGGAGATTAAATTATCGATTTCCATTAAGCGATTACAGCGATTACTGATTCAGCTTTCAGCCAAATCAAATATAACCTCATAAAGATCTTGAAATCAGGTTTATTTTTAAATGATGTTTGTTATAAGGTACTTCAAAATGTAATTGTTTTTGCAAATTTTCATTTCAGATGTGTTCCAGAGAAAATGGAGAACACGAGATTTCCAACAGTGAAGACCTTACGACTGTTACCAGAAAGATTACAAAAATCGAGGAAAGCTTGGTATGGAGTTTTTAATAAGCTAAAATACCAATATATTTTTACACGACTAAGTTAGGGTCAGTTAGTTTAGGGGACTAATAAGTATTGGACCGGGTTGCGCTTTGCTTTCTTTTATTTTTATGGCTTTGTAAGATCATTTGCCTGTTTCTCCTAACTTCCTTTTTTTTCGGGAAAAACGCCGTTGTCAGCTTCGTCCGTCACGGTCAAAGTAGCCGTATTATGAACTCGCCTTAGCGATAAATAAAATTCCTATATCACACCTGTACGGTACCAATGCCAATTCCATCGTTTTGCTCCTGTTCTGAACGTAACGAAAGAATAATCTTAAATGAATGCACCAACAAGACTCTACATACGATTTTTTGTATGTGAAATTTCGCTCCGGTGGAATAAATTTTTGCGGAAGAAATGTTAGCGGGAAACCTTTTTTTGCGGATCGTAGGAAAACAACGCAAAATTTCGTGCCACACAGTAAGTGTCAAATGGCCAACACCCCTAACTTCGAAGGAATAAATATTTTGAATTACTCTTTTTGCCAACATCATTTACTCACCAAACTGTGATTTCAGCAATATCACCCTTTTCTTGGTTCTCTCATGAATAACCTTCCTAATATCATGGGTGACAAATTACTCCTTAATTTTGGCGCGAAATTTCAGCCGTAATTTATAATTTCACATGTGAA
>OMLO01000758.1_pt1 | contig 22895 bp, 15 predicted proteins | sample 1674811 | NCBI WGS metagenome assembly OMLO01 (sample SAMN06265003, study PRJEB25207) | coral metagenome | isolation source: Coral host | place: Mexico:La Bocana,Puerto Morelos, Mexico | collected 2008-11-13 | reverse complement strand
CTTTCCGACCTAGGTTTCTTATTTTGATAACACAAATAAATAGTTTAGTTTTATTTCTGATCCAATTTCTACCCTGATCTCTAGCTCACGTCTCTTCCTTGAGGCATTTTTGTAATGTTGTTCAATATGTAAGTAAAATGGTTGAAATGTTTTGCTGTGCAATCTTCATCCTCTGGCAACTGAAATTTAGTTTAACAAATATTCCAGAATTAATTTAAGCACTTTTCGCCCGCTAAAAAAAATAAATTGGATGGTTAATTTATCAAAGACAAAACGTTCTCGTGTATTTTCGGTGTCGATAGATGTTTTAAGTAATGTGACAATTGGCGCCAAAATATCACGCGGCGATCAGCCAAAGAAAATCCTCACCCGTCAAGAAGTTCATTTGCTTCTTCTATCAGCGATCACAAACACCATAAACACACCCTCTGTTTATCAAAAACTAATTTAGTTCTCTTTGCATTTAGGCTGAACATAAAACCTGAAACCTAAACGTTTAAAGTTGTATCTTCGCCTTGTATTTGTCACTTCTTGAAGTTTAAACCATCATCGAGCAAACTTTTGTCGTCGCCTGAAGGCGACACCTTGTCCGAGGGAAAACTGTGGCTTTACAAGATGTTGAAAAGATCTAGTTTCTTAAAGATAATGGAAAAAGGAAAGCTTTTGACGTGTTTTTGTAATTACAAGTAAAACGCCGGGAAGTTTAACTAATTACCCGCCGTATAATCACGTCACTCTCGGAACTCAGTAGTTTTCTTATCTTTAATTGTGGTTGTTTCAAGGATGTAGCCGCATTTAATCCAATATTGATCCTATCCAACCTTTAATTTCAACATTTGATCAAAATTGGGGGGGGGGGGTACCATCTTCTTAATATCCAATATGATAAACTAACAAATTGACGGTGGACCTCGTCTATTTCTTTCGATTTCTTGGAATTCCGCGAGCAAGTAGCCTGGACAGCCGGCACTGCTTACCCGAAAGTAAAATTCGTTTGAAATGTCATATGGATTTCATGTCCATTACTTTGAAATTTTTGATGGATTTTGACTCTTTCTTAAGGGCTCTTCAACTCAAACAGAACAGAATTCTAAATAATAGCCGGCCTTGTCGGAGTTTTCATTGAATGAAATTGACGTCGGCTTGTAAACGACTGAAATTGGCACGAATTTCAGCGAAGAGTCACGCGAAGACCGATTATGAACTGTTATCAAAAGTCCGGGAATTATCGTTATTTCCTGGATATTGTTTTCACAAGGTTCTTAAGTCGGTTTTATTCAGTTTCCGAAATACTGAAAGTCTTCATTCAGTCCACTTATAATCTCCCGTGTGAAATGATTAAATTGAATAAAGGAAACTAGAGATATTGAATTTCCCAAAACACTCGCGCTTTCAAACGCAGAAGGCGGAATTTACCTTCGTACTGACAACTCCAAGACTTTGAAATTTGCAAAACGATTCTGACCGTATTTACTTTTCTTAGGGCGATTGAGTGAGTGCTAACCAAATCATTAAGTCAAAATAAATATAACGTTGAAAAAGGTCTTCAAAAATCTATGTACGTTGTTCGATGAATTTTCAAATCCAGTGGAATACAAAATTAAAACATTGCAGTAATATGTCATCTGACAGCTTTGTTCTCTATTCTGTCATTTCATAGACATGAAAAGTGAAATTTAAATACGCAAAATTTTCATAGAATAAATAGGTCTTTCAACTATCGGGTTACACTAACACATGGGCCAAATGCGTTTCGATATCACTGACATATTTCGAGAAAAAAAACATTTTTTCCTTTTCACGAGCTTTTACATTCGAGTCCTTTTCAACAATGTTATCTCCCACTGTATAAAATAAATTCCTCTTCGTCTGTTTGAAGGCGAAAGCTGGTTAAGGTCCTAACAACTGCCTTTAATGTAAGCTGCGCATAATGGTAGCCTAATAAAAATATAACTTCACGATAATGGCCTAAACTTATCTTCTGACGATGAATTTCTCCGTGGTATCCAAAACACATCTCTTTCGCTCAAATATCAAATAACAATGAGAAGTTGCGAACTCTCTCCAACACGACTTTGTCGTTTTCCGTCTGTTGATTCACCAACATAAATGTTTTCTTAGCTGGTCGTTTGTATTAAAACAGCGAAACTACAAACATGTCACGAGACGGTAGCGACAGGCAAATAAAAAAATGTTAAGACGAGTGAAGGTAAAGAAAGATAAATATTTGTCGTGCAGTACTCGAATGGAATTTATATGGCCAAACTATGTAAACAAGAATGTTCTGTCTCACCTCTTAAACGATCAAGGTTGACAAACAATTTGAACAGCTTGAAAATATTTGATCTTGAATCCACCAAACCTGTGGAAAAAGTAATACGACTAGTCTGAGTTTCGTAAAAGAGAGATATAAAACGCCTTTCAGATAATTGAATCCATAAAAACCTGTCTGGTACGCACTCGATGATATGTGAGGATGCAAGTACTTGTTTTTCTATTTGCATGGTATATTTACTATGCATTTACGCGGGGATCATGGGAACGAACGGGGTGAATTGTGGGTAGAAGTCATAATATAACGTTTAGACCACTGTGTTCGTGATAAGAAATAATGCTATATTTGAAAAAAAGAAAAAAAAAGAAGAGAAAGAAAAGAAAGCCACGGGAGTTACGAAAGACGTAAATTCTCTAAGTTTCTAATGTTAGGAAACAGGGACACCTGAATTCTGTTACCCGCAAAAAGACCTCATTAGTGATGAAGTATTAAAATGCACAAAAAAACAGAAAGAAGCAAATCAGCTCTACGTTCAGAGGTCAAATATCTAGCTTTTTGGGAGGTTTTACTTCAATTTTTGATAAATTAATTCTAGAAAGCAATCTAAAATATCAATTTTATACAAGAAAATCAGCTGAGTACCAGAGCTTGCATCTCCATTCCAGACTATTAATTAGAAAAAAAAAACAAAAAATATCTTTCAACTGCTAGCGAGTCAGTATGCGTCATAAACTTGTACAGCGGGAGCACCGTTTTCTTAGAAAAATCAACCTACAACAAACTCATTTTAGAGGAGTACCGTCTGTTTCAGGTATAATCAAGTATTAAATCAATAAATAATGACAAGTTTGAATACGAAAAGAATTGACTCGAAGTTTTTTGAGTTCGCTCGCTCCTCGTTTAAGCTCTGTAGCAGGAGAGGCACGAAAAATAAGTATTCTATAGAAAAATTCACTGCCTGACGAGTGAATTCCACGTTAAATTTCACGCAAAAAACCGATATCGCACGAATCGCTTCGCGATTCGTGCGATATAGGTTTTTCAAGTGAAATTTAATGAGAAATTCACTTTTGAATTTTTCTTGAATGGCATAGCTTAAGCCACCTGAGAAAAACCAAACGTTTTCTATTTTATTTTGTTAGCCGCGCCTGCGCGCAAACAAAGGAAACCCTTTCGAAGTCAATGTCAATGCGTTTTCTCGTACTTTTGAGTGGTTACCTCAAATTTTCTAAAATTTTAAATTTCAATTCGAGATTTGGCAAACATTCGTTTTCTGTAAATTCGTTCATTTCCAAGGTGTTTTTTTCCTAACATGAGTTGCCTTTTTTTGTTTTCACGATAGCTACAATTTTTGCTCGCGACTCACGTCAGCAATATCGCTTCATGCACAAGTGCAATAACACGCTAAAATACCCTCTCTTCGATAGCCAATCAGAGCGCGGCTTTACCTTTAGCTATGCGATTCTTACCGAAACAATACCGATGTACCAATTTTAGATACCGCCAAACTAGATTTCATTTCAGGATCTACGTCAAACAAAATCATAAAGAAAACATGTAATCTTTAGCTGACCGTTGCCGAGGCAAAGAACCTCAGTCGACCTGACACCAAGTTCGCCTTCTAATTATTAAAACCGCACCCGCAGCTTAGCTAAACAAAGGTACCGTTTTCCTTGTATATATTAGGTCAATAACATGGAAAGTACTTTTAAGGATAGAGAAACTTTTCAACTTTCTCTTTACCAGGCTGTCATTTACTGTGAGATCAGGCGAGGATTTTACTGTAGCGTTATATAACTATCTTTTGGTCGAGTAAGTCAAGATGTAGTTTCGGTTATAGCAGGTGTTTTTGTAAAGATATTCAGTGCGGAAGCTTAACTGTCCATTTTTTATATTAGGAGAATTACTCTTGTGTGACTTATTTCCTTCTCAGTTGTATTTGCTTGGTTTAATTAGCAATAATTATGACAATTTATAATTGCTCATTATTTTCAGCCAATGATTTGTAAGTAAAATTCGCCAAGAAAAGACATTCCCAAAGAAAATATGCTCCTTCTATTTTCAGTACATATTTAAATTCAACAGAAAAAGCGTTTTCAAAACGTACAATTCTGATTATTCCAAAGTGAAAATCAACTGTTGTCTTTGACACCAACAATAATAAGTGTTCGGGAGTGCTAGAATACTCGTCCATCACTGAATTTGAGATTATAAACTTCTGTCGGCTGTTGCTTTGAGGACATGAAAAGGGGATCAAAATTTAGTTCACTTGTATATCTCACTAGCACACTCCGCCTCAATCCAGTTATTAGCTGAATAAGCATTTTTTATTGCTCAAAACCATTTCAATACCAACAGCTATATAGTGAGCATAAAATAAAACTGATATAGCTTAAACGCTTTGATTTTGGAACGGTCTTATATCAGACATCTTTCATTTCATTGACCACATCTAAACTAACACAAAAGAAAGAGCTTTCAATAAACATTAAACATTACGGAAATCTTTGCCAGTTGATATCAGATCGGAACAGTAAGATTCTGAAGCTTGAACCGAGAAAGTTTCCAAAGTTAAGGGTAAACCACTGTCTATCTTTAACCTATATTAAAAGATTGTTATCTTCTTAATAGGCGCAGCTCAAACTTTGTGGGGGTTTTTCTTTCTCGTATTTGACTCGTTCGCGTCTGCCGCGAGGCGTCGATTGTCCATGTTATAGTTTTTATGGGCTGCTTGTTACTAACAGTACTCCGATTCCGACAGATCGTGCTTCATTACTTTACCAACGACGTACACTGCGGCTAGTTAATTTAGAATTGACTCAGCTAATCATGCTTATCAACTGCAACTTTTTTATGAACAAGAAATATTTGTTATAGCAATGTTAAAATTTCTGTTTTGGGTTTCCAGAGCAGAGTAAATATTTTCTTCGAACGTTTACTACATGACACAGCGAAAAGGTTTCGCGTGAGATCAATATTGACCTCCTTAATAAATGGCGATAATTGAAGGCAAACACTGACCTGTAAAAGTCGAGTATTACAAGCAGAACTCAGTGTGTGTCAGCTTGACTTCCACTACCTATAGCTTATCGAATTCAAATTACGGATGACAACGATGCCTTGTCTTATTCGCGAAGAGCCATTTTTTATACACACAGATTGTTGTAAGTCGGCTTCTTATCGCTGAATATTTGTTCCGTTTGCTGAGCAATAGATCACAGCCTTCCTTCAAAAGTTTATATGGTACAAAAGCGAGCTCATAAGAGGTGAAGTTATTGTATTCAAACAAAAGCGATGAGAGACCCTTTGAAGTAATCTTTTGTCTGAAGATATCACAGCCTCTGTGTAGATCTAAAAAAGTTCCAATGGCTTTTATCGACTGAGAACTGGACTATTTTTATTCTGCGATAAATGATGCCTCCGACCTGAACCTCTTAAATTTTTAAAACTTAATTTAGAGTGTAGGTTAAAGATAGATTTTCGGTCATAAGACTGATGAAAAGGAACTCTTACCTCACAAGTAAAGAAGACTTGACTCGAAGAAGATCTGCTGTGAAAATGATGGAAAACGTGATCTCCGAATGCCTCCGCGACTTTTCAAAATGACTTAGTCAAGAATTTTTGAATAACTTGACGAAAATAAAAAATTACAAAGGCGGCAAACGTCTTTGATGTCGTAGTCAATAATTTCATCACTTGTGAATGATTGTCGCTTGTGACATGAATACCGGTATTGAGTTAACGGCTTATTATATACCGAATTACTTAGAAATATCCCAATGAAATAAGCCGGCGTTAATTTTACTATATCCTGTTTTTGACTTGAGAAGACTCTTCTCGGTATATGACCTAAAAAAACGATCCTGTGAGAATCGAACATCAAGCAATTCACGTTCCATTGTCTTGTTTTGAAAGATATTTTTGTTACCGCAAATTGAAATGTGTTTCAATAATAGTTCCAAAACAAAGCTCAATGACAACAATTCCGCCAGATATAGTTGAATTAAATAAAAGAATATTAATAAAAGACTGTTTGCAATCTTAAATATGGGTTTTGTAGACCGGGCAGATTATACATAAACAAAGCAATATACTATCATTAATAGAACTTCTGTCGAGTAAAATCATGTTTGGCATTTGAACAGAATTTCATACGTCTATCTTATTAATCTTTTAATGAAGCGGGCACTTTGAAATACTTCACAGGAGTTAAGCGTATAGGAAATACATGTGAAATTGTTAATTTTCGGAAATAAGTACTCGTTCTGAGTGGGAAAACTTAGAAGGCGTGACGTGTTATTAAAAGAGTATTTGTCAATGACTCGAGCCACTATTCATTACAATAGGTCACCATCGTCCGTATGAAAATCTGTCCACGTGAAAGAAATGCTAAATGCCGGGTTATTTTGAGACAAATCATGGTCATCGAAAGTTGTGAAGCGGCCAAATATGTGTCCTAACAGCCTATTGTTGTAGACTAAATAAGAAAAACACAAATGCTACTGTCGTTCTTTACCAGCCTATTCACTTTCTTTTGACAAGACATTTAAATGAATGATGGACAGAGGCTGCCTCTTTTACAAAGCCATCTCTGATTTTATCGTTTTCTCTACCAATTATGTAAACTTGGCTCTGTATGTCTGATAATTTTCCTGGAACAATTGTTATGAAAATTAAATTCAAGGCTATGACAAAATGTTCAATAGCATTTTGTTACTCGGCGATGGCTAGAAAAAATTCCAAGTAACGTGGAAAATATATTTGATTAATTTTGAACAACTCACGGTTTCAGTTTTTCTCGCGCACAGTACAAGTTAGTTGGTAACTGTCTTAGCAAAGCAACTTAAGCAAGGATTAATGCTACTAATATTACTTGTCTGTTTATGGTTGTGGCTTTACTTTATTTGTTGAACATGCTTTTCAAATAAGGCCTTACCAGAACGGTAAAAGGACGAGATATCCGTTAGTAAAACAGCCCGCTTGCCGCCATTTACGTTGTAAAGAACATACCGCTATAAGAAACGGAACGTTTGCAAGTGGTTCGATTTGAAAACACCTGCTTTCTGTTCATTCTTGGTTTCTCTATACCCATTAACTCTTGCCTTTAATCTTTTCGTTCTCTGTAATCAGTAAAGAAGGTCAGATAGTTTATCCTGGAAACCTGAGCAGATCACACCAGGGAAGTCACTTATTTGTACTCGTTAAAACGAGCAGTAACTTCACATCCTTCACTGATGAAGAATAATTAAATCACTGTTATTTACAGGTAAATAAGAGGCTAACACCACCATATCGGTTTTCTTTGACCTTGATATAAATTATGTGTTCGCCACGACGCTGCGTGGACACGTGCTGCGCACCCCTTTGGCGGTGAACATCCTTGGAACGGCAATCCTTCAAAATCGGACGGCTTACTGAGCTATGAATAACATTTATCCGATAACTTCAACTGTAGCAGGTTGTTAAGCGAACGAGTGTCTCTTCAATTGATGAAGAGTAGGCCCAAAGTATTAACAATGAGAATCAATGCCTGGATTTTGATAAGAGATTTTCAATACAAATGATAACTGCTGCTACTTTAGTATTGACCCTTTTTCATGTTTGTTTCTAATTTTTGTCGCATTTGCCAGCTTTTGTTTCTGGTTTCTCGCGATCCTCGGCAGAATGGTAATAAAAATTACTAACAACTCACATGAGTCCCTTCCTCCTGTAGATGCACAGTTTATGCTCCTGTGGACCGCTTCAGATCATGCAGGGGTCTCCGATAGATCGTCTTCGTCAATTTGTCTGATAAAAATTATCATTTATAAGATTTATAAACAGCCTCGTCCTTCAGCAAAAGTACATTAGTAATTTCTCCGAGAAACCTTCTTAAAAGCAAATAATATTTTGCTGTTGCCTCTGTTTGTAAGACGCATTCCTTCAGCCCTTCAGAACCAAATTTCAAATGTCAATTCTCCTTTCTGACAGCCTTGAATTTCACTGAAAGTTAGTTTTGAGAATTTAGTGATACATCTAACAATATCCGATCTCCATCTGATCTCTTGTCTCCTTTACAAGTCAGTTTGATATTGTCAAAAAAAGTTATCTTCAGTCAAAGCGGTCATCCTCTGGAAATAGCCAGCCCAGTGGCCGCTTAAGTGATCCCAATTTACCGCAAAAATTGAACAAGAAAGCAAAAGTTAGCCTCCCATCTACATTTATTCAGTTCATAAGAAATGTAGCGCGAAATATGCTGGATCTCAGGAGTCCACGTACTAGCTAGTTATGTTGATCGCAAGGCACATGTCGAGTTTAAAGCGGATCATTGACAGTTTTGGCATCTCTTTTCACATAGGGTGAAAAAAAATCAGAAATGTTGATTTTTTGGTTGCGTTCTTAATTTGGTGAAGTATGTCACTAACTTTGTTCAGCGCCAGTGAGAGTTTTTCGTGACCGTAAAACTGTGCTCCGGTTGACCACTAAATGTAACAAGGTGACCTTTCAGCAGAGGTTTACAATAAAATTAGCCAATTGGGAATGGAGGTGACCGCTTAAGCTTAAATTCTGTAAAAAAAGTGTTGTTTTTACCGGAATTTAACTTTTAGTTTGAAAATTTCTTTTGAAAGTTTAAGTAAAAGAGCTTTTCAAAACGAATTATTTTTACCTTGGAGAAAAGATATTTTAAGAACATTTCTCCAGTTGAGCGGAAATTTTCAAGATTTGTTGTTCTGAGTTAGTGTTTTTGGTTTTAAGCATATAATTTTTCCATCCAGTGTGTCTTGTCAAAGTTGTGATTTGAACTGTGAATTTTCTGTATCAGATTTGTCTGTTCACTATTTCATGCGTTTTTTAGTTTTCAAAAATATTTGAGCTAAAAACAGTGAGCTATTTGTCTTCTTTAAAAAAAATGTAAAACTTATTCATTTTAATCAGTTTTCTCAAGTAAGCTATGGTATTCCACAACAGGTGGCACTAAGGTAGAAAACTATATTTTTTTTATAATCTATGGTCTTTAAGCTTTCTAAAAATGTAACTTTGCCATGGTTTGGAATTGAATCTTACCACAAGAAAAGTTTGAAAAAATAACGTGTTTTTAGATCGAATTATGGGAATTGAAAAGTAACGTAACGTTTTTGATGTTATTTTAAAATTAGAATTTGAAGTTAAAGATTGGTGGACATAGACCAAACAGTTGCTCATCAACCTGGGGTGCCGTTTCGGGGGCGTTCAACTGTCTGGTGGTGTTTCAACACCGTTTTTTCCATAAACTCCTCTTTCAACTTAAAATACGGTCAAACCGGGGTTTTAAAAGGATAGCATGTAGCCAAGGTCCATACATACATACATTTCCCTTATACACCGATCATCACCACCATCGTCATCATCGTCATCATAATCATCATCATCATTCTTTCCATGATGTCAAACCCGTATTAAACGCTCACTTGGAGACCTTCTATGCAGCCTAAAATTCTGGAACTTTAAAAAAAAATTTGTCTTCCCGCTATCACGCGAGGTGATTATAGAGGAATATGACGTCATTCTCGGCCAATAAGAACGCGAGAATTTCCATAATCACTTGAGTAATTGTACTAATGAGAATTATTATGTTTCGCGCACGTATTATGTAACATTTTGATAAACATTGACGAGAACATTCCATACGTGTACTGGTAATTCTTCATAATCAGTATAACTGTGACTGCATGAAGGAATAAGTTTCTAAAGAAACTGTTGTCCTGCGTCGGTGGGGAGCATTACAAGATAATTTGGTTTTCGGTTAGCTTTAACCGTCGACCGGACTACCGTGCGGGAGGTCTCAGGTTCGAGCCCAGACCGGACATACACTCAGGGTCTTAAAATAACTGAGGAGAATATGCTGCCTTTGCAATGACATCTGCAAATGTTTAGATATTCTAGTCTTCTCGGATAAGGACGATAAATCGTAGACCCCGTCTCCTGCATATTCACTGTTATGGTCAGCAGGGGACGTTAAAGAACCCATACACTCGTCGTATAGAGTAGGGCACGAAGTTCCCGGTGTTGTGGTCTGGTCTTTGCCCATTGTGCTGTTGTGTTGTTGAAATGCTCGGAGACATTAGCTGTTAAAGCTACAAAATGCGAGGGTAAATAAAGTGTGATGATGATGTGTGATGAAAAAACTGGGTTAATAATGTGAATTGGCCACCGTGAAGAGATTCGAAAGCTGATGTTTCAAGCGTTATCCCTTCGTCGGGGATAACAATCGAAACGTCAGCTTTCGAATCTCCTCACTGTGGCCAATTCACATTATTATCCAAGTTGATATCATCCAAGGTAATTAACTATTACAGTGTTCATATTTTGATTGGAAAATAAACAAGACCGTTAGACATCATTCATAGTCATTCATAGTAAGTGGAAGAAAACTAGGCAACACTGTCTAGTAATAAATGATAATAGTGAAGTAGGGTAATAATTTATTTTGCCACGGTGGTCCATTTAGCTGGCTGGTATCCAGAGGGGCACTGGTAACAATATCAATATGACCAAAGGCAATGGTAATAGCAATAGCAAAAGTAATAATAACTATACAGATTAACATTTGTAACATAGTTTGGCCTTTAGTTTGTTTTATTTTTTCCTAGCTAAAGTACAAGAGTTTTACTTCTGTTAAGCAAACTATCGATTAATTCTGTCAACCTTAACAGCAGAAACATGCAAGACTACTGCATTAATGTGCTACGATATCGCGCAGTTGTTTTTTGTAAGTTTCTTTGAGACAAGGTTATCAATAAAAATAACTTTTGAGAATCTCTTTCAATGTATTTCAAAGAAATGAAGACTCTCGATCATCAAATATTAGTTCTAACTTGAAGAGGTCAAATGAATACTTGTCCGCTTTATAGACTGCAAACAAGAAGTTATCTACCGAAGAATCACAGGTTTGACAACTTAAAATAAAGGTTTCCCTTAATCTAACTACTAACGATTTGTGTAATATCCAGAATAGTCTTAAGAGCCATGTCTTTAATTGGTTTTGCTTTTTCATTATCATTCTACCATTTAACGCTCCTTGCAGTCTTTTTAACTAAGCAAACTATTGTGTTCACCTGTTCCTCCATGACATGATCGCCTTCAAATATCATTTCATATTTTTTTAAAAAATTCGAGACTAGTAAAGGAACCAATCAAGTAAGTCTGCTGTTTATCGCTTACTTATGTATTTCTGTTTCATTTAGGCATGATATGTACGAATTTTTGTAATGAGTAAAACAAGATTGTTCATTTTAGGTTTCCATAGCTGTCTTTGGTTTTGACTTTTGGAAGTCATGCTTAGTAGTGCCCCTATAATACTTTAAAGGCAATTTACGTTTAAGAAAGTTGTGGCGACCAGTCCACCTCACTCTTTACTCATCCCTAATTATTCCTAGTTATTATTACTTCTTTCCATCTTAGCGCATTATTATTTGCTAAACGTTGGTCACGTGATGATAATACGGTGAGTACTTTAAGTACATATGTAATGTACAATTTCATGCATAAGGTGGTATGTATAATTTAACTACATTGGATATACATTTTTTAATTATGTTATTTATTTTATGACTCAGAAAAGAGTGGGTAACTTTCTTTCCACCAGTGATAATATGTACAGCTTGTATTAATTCTACTGTTCTTGTTTATCGGAAGCTTCTCCTGGACTACCAGTGGCTATTGTCTCTCGAGCTTCTTGCCTCCATTTCATTCGCCTGTTTTGAAACCACACTTTGACCTGGTTGTCAGACAAACCCAACATGGAAGCCAGCTGATGTCGATCGGCTTTTGTTAAATATTTCTGAAGTTGGAAGCGCTTTTCCAGTCCCTTTCTTTGAAGATTAGAAAACACTGCTCTGGTCCAAGGCCTCCTTGGTTTTCTTGGTTTTGGTTGGCCGGGAAGGACTTGTCCTGGTATTGTTTTATTGAGCACTGAGGCGCTATAGTCTCCGTACATTCCTAGAACCAAATTAAAGTAAGTTTAACTATCCATGTGGCTGAAGTAATTGATTAAGATCCATTAAAGAAGAGAAGGTTAGGTTTCTGTCACTGATTCGTGTAAATGTAAAATATGCTTCATAGTCAGAATGCAGTAGTCTTCAACACAGAAAAGGGTATGCAAATAAATATATGACATATCACATATTTGAACTGCGGAAAAAGATATGAATTTATGATTGATCGTCGCAGCTACACACACAACTTAAGCAATTGTGAAATTAAAGCCTGAAAAATATTCAGGGTTCGAATCCTGTTCAAATATATGATCTTTCATATATTCATTTACATCCTCACATTCTACGGGTTCATTACGCGCTCACAAAGTAACTGTAGCTCCCAGTGGTTTGATAGCCCAGTCGGTAGAGCACTGCACCGGTATCGCAGAGGTCATGAGTTCGAATCCCGTTCAGGCTTTAATTTCACAACTACTTAAGTTGTTCATAATCATAAATTCACAGAAAAGGGTGTGTTAGTGTTCAAATAATAGCATAGTTTACCTGTTAATGAGCTGTATGAGTAAGGAGTGTGGCTGTAACAGGCTTCACAGTTGGAATGAAGTAATGATCCACACAGGAATGGCTGTGTGTGTGCTGCTAAGTATGGTGAAGCCCAGTAGGTCGCGTGAAGATGATCACATGTATTAGGAACCATCGAATAAGCGCCTAGGAAAAAAACATAGCAATGTTATCTTGGAGCATGCACTACTCTGTTGTTGTTTTTTTACGAAGAGAAGCATGACATGATGGAAGTTTGCTATGTGATTACAATGTTGCCATGTTCAGAACATTTTGCTAGCGTTTTTGTTGTACACTGTAATGTTGTATTAAGCCGTAATAAGTCAATTTATCCTTCTAAGACATTCTTAAAACTACCTCTGTATAGCCTGCGAAAACTGAATTTATTCTGTCTTGAGTTTGTCTTGAGATTTGAGTTCTGTCTTGAGAGTCAACCGGAAAGAGAATCACTGATGTGAGAATCATTCATTTCAACCAGAAACGGTTGCACCCAGAACAACACCTTGGGATAAAAAATGACCAGAAAAACCCGTTCCCACACAAACTGGTTTCAGTTGGTACATAGAAATCTTCAATGTGACCATTGAAATGAAATTTTTTCATGATTTTATTTATTTGTTTAGTCAATAAAATGGCACTGAGTTCAGCTCTTCTTGTGACCAAATGGGTCATCTCTTGTCCAGACTGGTAGCTATTGTTATGTTTGCCCTGTTTTTCTTTTCAACAAAGATTCGTTGAAGGCATAATCAAAATGACTTATTATGGAGTCTAAATTTGAGTAAATGTAACCCAGTTTCTTACAAATACTTTTAATCACTTAAATTCGGTTAGCAAAGTAGCAGCCAAAACGCAATAAACCCGGTATAAAAACTCTGTTATGTACTTATTGCTGTTTTGCCACTATCAATCATATCAATCATATTTGTTTCGAAAATGGCGGCAAAATTCTCTTTCTATAAAAGAACACGTTAGGACACTTTTATTTCCTTTTTTCGTGTCTGGAGAGCCCTAGTGGTAAAAATAACTTGTAGTAGAAAACATGAAAAGTTGTCCCAGCTGTACATGAAGAAAAAACATTTTGTAGTGATATTTTGGATTGGTCTGTACGAATGAAAACAAACTAAAATTATACAAGGTTTACTTACAGTGATACATTGCGAAACTGTTAGGATTCGTTTAATGCAATGAAAATAAACAAGTTGAGGTCAATACCAGTAGCTAATTGCAACCTTATTGTTTTAATATAATTGTGTTAATTGACCAGTGCGTGCCATGTTACGTTTATTGCAAAATGGTTGGTGATCTATTCTCCTTTAACGAAACAACAGCTAGTGAAATATAACTATAAGCCAAACGGTTATCAATGGATCTTTCATTGTTTTTTTTTCTTATTTTGCCTAATGATAAAAACGGTGTACAGTACATTGTTTAATAGTGCATTCGTGTCATAATACATGCTACTCACTAAAATAAGGCTCATTTTTCAAAAGTTCTTAAAAAACGTGTCTTTTAGTCTCAAAAAACACGTGTACTCATTCACATGAAAAGCGTTCTCTCCAGGTTAATGACAACCTTTCAAACTTTTAGGTATGTCTTTAGTAAGGACTAAAGCTGAAAGATTTCTTCTAATTGGGTGGTCATTCACCGCAACAGGAGATCAGACGGGTTTGACACAAGATCTCTGTCAACGTCATTTGCGCAAACTTTCTCACGCTAGCCAAAACGATCTCGTGAGTAAGGTCGCCTCTATAAATAGTTCTTTGTGACTTTTGAAAGCCAGAATAGTTTTTGTTATGCAGTAAAAATATTTGTCTTTCCGATGTGCTGACGAATGATGTCCATTTCAGCTTTTATCGCATTCATAAAACAAAGCAACACAAACAAGCAAATGGATTTTAGAAAACTGATTCAATCTATTGCCGCGCCTCTATTGTGAAGCCTTTGTTGATCTGTCTTTCTTGATTTAATTCATCTTGAACTTCATTCTCTCAGACTTTTTTCGACAAGGTGATGTTCACTCTCGACTACAAAGGAATTAGCGTCTAATCCATTTCTAGCTGGTAGCATTAGATGATTTGTGTATTTAAGTTTTGTTTGAAGGCAGTGCGAGGCGTGGCGCTTTGTTTAATGTGTGACAGCTATTACAAGAAATAAATCCTTAGCGTTTGGTTAGAAATGCAATACACCGCCAACAGAAATGTCTTGCGTGTAGGTGCCACTTGAATATGTCAATTCAAAAATCCGGATCATTTTTCGTCTCCAACGCCAAAAAAACCCTTACTTTTGAGAGAGAAACATTTTGCTTTCCAAGCACATCGCCCAGTGAGTGCACGGCTGTCGTCAGCTCTTTATTAGTAACATTATTTTTGTATATGTGTTCGTTTTAGTAACCGCAATCATGACAATAAAGTGTTAAATTAAAATGAGACCAAAACCAGCTGCTTTGGCTGAGTGCGAAAGGAAATGAAAGGTGATAATCTTGTGTTTTCGACGCTTTTGTCTGCGTGGATTACAATACACGGGGTATTCAAGTTCTCATATCCGATTCATGTTTCTTTTCTCTTGATGAAAAGTGCTCAAAAAGCATTTTCAAAATTTGAACGGATTAACAAACTCAATATAAACTGAAGCTAATTTTCTTTTGAAAGAAGATTACGGCGATTAGCATACGTTCTTGCACTGGCCACATGTTTATTCGTTCTTGGTTGTATACGAGCCTCAGGCGCTGAGTCTTAACATCATGACGACTAAAACTTCTGAACTCTATTTAGATATGACTGATGTACTGTCGTCTTAACCTCTATCGTATTTATTGCAAAAAAATTCCCTAAAAGGGATCTGCAACATAACGAATCTTGTGATACATTTCCACTCAAATAGATTTGTAGTTATTCGTATTCTAAGTTATACTCAACCAAAAGAAATATCGTCTGCTCTTAGGCAAGCCAAGATAACACCAAATATTAAAAGGTCCGAGCTCGGGGGGGACTGATTTTGTATGTCTGTGCCAGTGGATGACATACATTGAGCGTTACGTTAATTCACTGGAGTTTGCCGTTAATTGTATAATTTTGAACTTTGTCACCCTTAGACTGAAGTAACAAACCTGAAGTGAAGCTGGTTCATTATTCAACCACTTTCATGAAGCTAGCTGCACCTTTCCTCGCCGGAGGTCAGTTTGGCCATGATATCAACCAGAGCACATTTGTAACACCGTCCGGCTTTATATCCAGAGATCTCAATTAAACAAATTTCCAATTTTTAAAGAAAGTTACAACGGTCAATAAGTTCTCAAACCATGTTTGGATGATATCTTGAGGTTGGTCTTAATAATCATTTGAAAAGAAGTCGCTTTACTCTCAGCGACGAGCCATTGTCATCCCCCTCTAATGTGTTCACCAACCAAACATATACATAGTAATGGAAAAAGATATTCTAACTGATACAGCTAACTCGTTTAAAATGTGAATATGCCGAGTTATTCAATACGAACACTTGTTTTTGCCAGAGTTCAGTCTAGACATCAAACAAAAATCCAGCCATTTCTTCTTTTGCCGTTCTTCCGATCTTGAATTCCTAGGTGTTATAGTGTACAATATCGTTCACAGTGGAAATTTATTAATAAATATAATTTTTCGAACATAATTTTGTAGAGCAAGAGCAAGAAATTGATGTCAAAGAGAATATACAGGCAATAAATAATCTTTGGCAACTCAAGTAAAACAGATCAAACACAGTTTTAAAAGGATGACATATAAGTTCTGGAAAAGCAATACATGATTTTGCTAAAATTGTTCAAAAATTGAAGAAAACCTATTGTAATTTTGTAAAATCAACTGGTATTTGTAAGTAACCTTTCAAATACAAGTGCAGTTTAGAGACTGCTACTGGTAAAGGTATTCGATTTCTTTACCATTCTTCATAACCGCCGTATTCAAGAACTCAGTTTTACGTTTTCTGCACAGTACTCGCTTCTACGATTCGGTTTCTTCCCCCATCCAATATGAAATAGATCGACAATAATCTTTTTTATAAATTATATTGAATGTTATAAAAAAGCATATAATTCTGCAAGGGGATTAATCGTGTACAAGCACTAATCAACCTTTTCCAATATCAAAAAGCCTAACACCGACTTATCTTATTTGATAAAATGACAGAAACTGTTTGTGTCACATAGACAGACGTGAACAAGTAAACTTGTACGTTTATTCACTACGGTGAAAACTTGATTACGAAGAAAAATAAAGCTCACGTATTAAGAACTATCCTTGTAAAGATTGGTGTTTTTCAATAATATGAATGAATGTAGGGCGATTTATGCATTTTCACGAAACCTTTTGCCATAACTCTTAACGAAACTATGTAAATGAACTACATAAAGCTCAGAATTATTTTCTCCGTCGCATGGTTCCTGTCAAAGATCAAAGACTTTCTCCCTGTCTAACTTCTTCGTGGTTTTTTAAAAGCATGTTCACATTCTGACGTTTAAGTTATCAAGTTCATCTTGATAAACTGGGATCTGTTTTACTTATCGCAGTAACAAGGTGAATATTTTTAAGGAAAATGCCTTGGTAATAAGAAATTCTACCGACATGAAATATGGTTTATTACTGTTACTGTGTGCCAGATCAGTTTAACAATTGTACATAATATCAAAGAGAACCAACATGAGATATAATCAGCTATAATCACATAAGCTCAGTATTGTTGGAATGTTTCTTTATTTCAAGATACGCGTTTGATTGCCATCACGACAGACTTAAATAATTTTACTCCAAAGCACCTTTGCAAGGCTAGCATCTAACCGAACAACAGTCGTATCATCTTTTCAGAGACTAAGTACACAAAAGCGATCAGTTTAAATGTAAGGTACTCCTTTCAGAGAAATCTTACACCGCGCAATCACAAATCGCATGGAATACATGCACACCGCTCAGTACCGGAGATAACGGATCGTTTAAAAACTAAAAAGGTATAAATTACTCGCCGCCGTGTTACAAGACCTATTTGCTGATGAAAGACAAAAACAAATTTTTGCCCTTCTTTCTGAGCGCCAACCACTTCAATAGTTTTATTCCAACAAGAGTGCAACTTCCGTAAATATCTGTTTGATACAATGGATACGCTGCCGTTTCCGTTGTTTGATCGGTTTCATGAAACCGGGCTTATCGTGAAAGTTTTTAACAAGTAAGTGTAGGCAATCAAGGGGACGCTATGCTGAGGTACCGCTAACAAGATAATATATCAAAGAACGAAAAGGCCACGAGGAAAGTGGATTGAAATGCAACGATCCGATCCCTTTACAAATAAAAATAACGCATTAATTACCATCGAGTCAGGGCCTTACTCACCTGCAGTAACATTTGATGAAAAGGGGAAGATAAGGATGAAAAACAATTAATTTGATATTCTTCTTTTCGATTCTTTTTAAGATGCTGTGGTATTTCTTTAATTAAGTGCTGCATTGTGTTCCACTGTACAAAGAAACTGCCTCCGCGGTCCAAATGCTTCGCTGACTAGACGGCGTAGATGATGGCGAAATCTGAATTAAAGGTCTTCTGCTTCTAACCGGACAAACCGTGGCAACTTTAACGCATTACTATAATTCAATGTCGGGATTTTTACCCGTGGCTAGTGAACTTGAATGGGGCTATGTATTTTCCTATGATGGCCGAGGGGCCGAACATAATTATAAACAATCTAATTTGTCCTTTTGTTAATCGAGATAACATCTTGGGCGTAAAAGTTTATTGCCTGTCTCTTCCACTCCGTGCAAAGCTGTAAAAAATCCTCCTGGTTCTAATGAAATCTATTAGTTGCTTTATGAGAGCTTTTACGTGAGAAATACACTTAATATCTGCCACATAATACTTTGTAAAACCAAGTTCTCTAGAGATGAATAAAAATATCAAAGCGATAGACATGAGCTTGAGTAGCGCGGTTTGTAAGACAAATTTGTTTATATGTTGTTAGTCACCAGTGTTCAATGCAAAGTTTCTCTTTAGCTTACCCAATAGAGGTAGTCTTTCTCTTTGTTCGGTATCGTGTCTCCCAAGTATTTGGTCTACACCAAAGCTTAGCTGTTGATAACTTGGTACTGGGGTCGATACACCAATTCCACTGCTAGTTTCGGACCGAGAGCCGTGAGGTCGGGCTAAAATGTCGTCTATACGGAAAGACGCCATGCTGTGCTCCTCAGAGAAAAATAAATCACAACTCGAGTTTCGAAAAAGATGTCGACGTCAGCCAGCCAACGATAAAGTTGGAAAGCTATGGGCTCGCAAAGAAGGCAAAGACAAAGAGGTCCCATCAGATGTCGAGCTACAATGGCCCACGGGGAGCTAGAAATGACATTACGTTGTTGATTGTCACTTCGAGTTCCATTAGCGTTGATTTGTTGATTTTTATCATCTTAACTTTTCTTTGTCAATGGGAGACATATACATATAGACGTAATGTGCTTCCTGAATAATGCTTTTTGAGGAATGGTTTCGATTGATATCTGTATTCACAGATGGGACAGGAAAACCCAAGAGCACGCAAGAGCTTTTGGAGTTGCCTATATCTCTCACAATTTTTACGGATTAGTAAGAGATACTTTTATTTATTATCTAGTTATATATTACAACTATTGTTTTATACTGAAAAATAATAAACGCAATATAACATAGTTCTTGCTGATTGTAGTCAAGAAATTGAATAAAGGGCAAACGAGACAAATCAATAAAACAGGCAAGCTCCATGGTTAAAAAGCCATCATGTAGTAACTGCCTTATCTCATAACTAATGGTGTCGAGTTTACCGGGGTGACCATTGGAAGTCAATTAGCACCCATTTAAGGTATTAGATTCACGTATGCTCATTTACACAGCCACACACGTGTATTAATATCCCTTGGCTTAATTAATTCCTTACTCTATCACTACATGTGTGTTTTCCATGTAGATGAAGTAGATAAAGGAGTTTAACGCCGCATTATACGGAAAGACGAAAGAACGTGGCTAGGGACCATGTTGCTTTCTCGTGTTTTCTTTTTAAACAACTATGCAAAATCAACAAAACCATATATCTTGCTCGCGAGGGTTTTCCGTGGTTAACAATTTCTGCGGTTTCCTCTAAGGCGATAATTCAATTATCGCACGATTAAGATGGAATATGATCCCGGGAGCTTTAAAACTAATCCTAAAAGGAAACTGTCCTTGCCAATCTCATTATATTCCGTGTACACCACAATATAGAAACAGCGCCGATAGTTTTGACTAAAATGGATGAATGCTGTCAACATTCAAGCTAAAAACGTCTCGCATAAAATTAAAACAAATGCGTTTTTGTTTGCCACTCTGTCACAGGGCATGATGCCTGAGAAAATATCAACTATCACAGATACTACAGGTAAATGTTGTTTTAAGTAGAATGTCGGCTTGATTATCAACGGTCTTTAAAGATACGAAACAGCTTCCAATAACCAGGCAAATGTTTTTAATCCCTTAAATAGTTGTTAGTGTTATCGGATTATTCAAATATCTCGAAGCAGTATACAGTCATTTTGCCAGCAATGGCTGTTTGACTGATATATACATCACGTCCAGGATTTTAACACACTGGGTCTGGCGTTATGTTTTTATTGCTTTATGATAATATTACTGGTATAATTTGAAAGAAAACGTTTTACAATGTTTCCTGATCGTCCTGACAACACGTTCTGATTGCGTGAAATGTAGCAGGTCAATAACATCAATATCGTCACTTGTCTTCTTCTATGACGGTGGGCAGGAGATACGATGATTTATCTTTCTCAATCAGTAAGAGCTTTTTCATATAATATTCGTGTTTCATGGGAAACTTTGGCGCGATATATCAGTTGCTTCTGTATCAAGCGGTGTCTGACCCTAATTTTCATTTTGCACTACAGTTCTGTCTCGGAACAGCGATCGAAATTTATAGAAAACTTGAGAAGTATCAAAGACCTTTCAAAACTACTTATGACAAGGAATATAGCCCATTAAATAACAATCAAGCCACAGATTTCAAAACAGAACCTTTTTCTAGTAGTTACTTGGCCATATCTCGTGTTTGCCTGCTTTGTGGATTTATTCAGTTTAAACCTAGTTATCACGCTTTTAGATGACAATGAATGTTACAAAAGTTTCTTACGTGTAATAGACATTTTAGTTTGTTTAATAAACAGTTGTCCATCAACTGATTGAATCTGTTGTTTATGTTAGCGAGAGAACATTTTTCTCTGTGAAAATCTTTTGGAAACCGAAAAGCTGTGAACTTGTTTACAGTGCGTGGATTTCTTTCATGTTGATGTTTGGAATTGCTATATTAACGGAGGAGGAGGAAAATATTTGTCTTTGACCACCTAAATATTTCAATGCAGTGATCCAAACGTCCAGTTTTTTGAAATGCTTCAAATTCTTCTTTTGACCTTTCATTCACAACTGTCGTAACCTTTACATTTTTAGCTGGTCCTTATGTATTCTCATACGAAAATTTTATGTCAAATCTTTTAATACAACATGTGTCAACATGAAGACCACGCCAGCGTTGTTGCGACTATTACGAGTAGGAGCTGCTTTGAGTGCCTTGTCGAGGTTTCTCGACTTAACTATGCACTGGATGGAGTGCCGGGAAACGCTTTTGTGAAACTCCTTCAGAGACGTGTGTAAACTGCTTTTTGCAGCGGAAACATTATTGGCATTTGGTTTAGTTTGCATTTCTCAATGTTTGCTCCATGGAATCTTCAAAGAACAACAGCTTATGGAGATTTATCCGGTAATGTTTGCGTTTCGCTGTCGCATGGTGAACTAACTCCAGGCAGAACAGATGTTATGCTGTTCTGAGTGTAAACAATTAATTTACTCCTCATTCAAAGGATCACGATAACGTTTCACAAATCTTTTCACCTGCTTGATAAGTCAGAAGTTTTCAGATCCGGTTTTTCGAAAGGTTGACAACTTTAATGACACTTTATTACACAGTCTGCTTGTCAAAGAATAGATTGTTTTTCACTATATTTACAGTCTATATTGTATTCCCTATCATCTGCTTACTAAATGATCCGTCTGGTGAAGCTTACAGTAGTTCAGAAAATCCACCCATCACGTCCACTTGTTCCCGCCGTCAAAACTAGAGCCGGGTGTTCCACCGAAAAGTACGTGCGTCCAGTCATCCATTCTGATTAAGCTCTAACAATACTTTGCTTCACGAGATTGCTTTACAAGGCTCTTTCATGTACTTTATCTCTTGTGTAAAAGTACTTTCCTTGTTTGACGTGGCACATTTTGCCATTCGGACAAAAGAGCAACGAAAGTAATAGGCCGTCTGAGAAAACAGAATTGGAAGAGTCACGTATAAAAAAAAAAAATAATAATAAAGCATACGATTAAATTAATTTTTTTTTCTCGACCGACTCAGCTCACTTGTCACTAGGCTTTAATCAAAACTTTGCATTATTCTTAAACATGCATTAAAAATAGCATGTATATAATTCAACTATCGTTTGAAAGTGGTCTGACAGAACACAGGAAGAAGGCTTTGATCGTTTCCGTGCTCGGCTTTGAACAATATTTGCCTAAATTCTGTTTCGCTCTTGTACAAGTTCTAGGCTCACCTACCGTGATCTTCCTTTAAAAAACTTAACTTCGTTAATTATGTTGGCTAAACATGCGCAGTAGCACTAGCTTGGTATAGGTGGAGTGCGCCGATCTGTATTCTATTAGATGGACACCCATAACGCGAGACGCGCGTCGCGAGAAGGGGAGAGAGCGCCTGGAAGAATTTTTAACAAAAGCTCCTTCTACTCACTTATAGACTGGCTTCAGGGTGTTCGTTGTTTTCGCTTTTTTATGAGGGGAACGACGATCAATCAAATCGAATATACCTGCGAGCCTCAAATCCATCTAAAATGGACACAATTTTCGCCCAAGCTACAGAGGAAGAATGCAATTCCCTTAATATTTTAGCATGTTTATAAATTATCTAAAACTGGATTTTCGAAATGCCATCTGTAACATCCAATTCGTTATTCTGGGTTTATCTCATTTTGCGATGTCAATATTGCAAAAATGAATCAGAAAACTCTTCAAAATTTCCCTGCC
>OMLO01000757.1_pt1 | contig 22904 bp, 14 predicted proteins | sample 1674811 | NCBI WGS metagenome assembly OMLO01 (sample SAMN06265003, study PRJEB25207) | coral metagenome | isolation source: Coral host | place: Mexico:La Bocana,Puerto Morelos, Mexico | collected 2008-11-13 | reverse complement strand
TTTCAACTTAGTTGATATAACGAAATTACCTTGTTACCCCTACCGACGCAGCACCACAGTTTCTTTAGAAACTTTCATTCTTTATTCTTTTATAGTTAAGTTTTATTTTTTTTTATCTGATTGTGGCAGTTAGCTGATTAACTAAATGAGCTAGCTAGGGAAAGAACCAGACTTAAATAAAGAAGGTACCCTCACTGTTCATAACAAAAAGGATGCTGCAACTCTAGAATGATAAGATTTCATAAGGTATTGTTTTCAACATAATTCAGTAGCGCCGTGAATCCCAAGGTTCAGTAGTTAAAGAAGACACCAGGCAAGCGGGTTTTAACCCGGACGCAAGAATATACGGTCTCCTAGTAATGCCCAAATCTCCTCACCTTTCCAAGCATCTACAGAGTTCAGAATCTTGTTCTAACTCTTGTAAAATAGATTGTTTTAAAGTTATAGACTATGCAGCGACTAAATTTTAAGTAAAGCTTACAGACTCTGAGTTCTTTCCTTTGTGACAACGTCTTTGATTCCATTGATTACTTGAGTTTCGTTGCACAGTGGGGTACATAAATAGATGTGCATTTAATCATAAGGTGATCTCACCTCGTGCAAGGAGATTTAGAGATCACTTGTAGAAGCAAAAACAAGTAACTCTTAAAAAAATATCTGAAACGTCCAAGGCCCACGAGTGAAATAACAATCCCACCAAATGATTGCATTCGAGAGTTAAACAGCTTGCCCCCCACCTATAGCGACGAGAAGAATACCGCAATTTCATACCAACTCTCCTTTTGACGCCTATGTGAACGTGAGCGTGAAGTACCCGTGGTGCAGTAGGAGATAGTCGTTGCGTGACCTCGACACGACAACTGCAGAATCCGAAATCGCTGGCTTCAACAAATTAACAAACAAAGCTAAACAGCAAAGCTGGTTCTGTACGTATGTACAATTAATTATTTGTCATGTTGATCGCTGTCATTTTACTTTTTACGTTTTCTTATCCGTCCAATGGAGCGAAAATACTCGGTGTGCTGGTATCTGAATTCAAGAGTCACTACTTAAACATCAGGAATGTGGCCGATGAATTGGCATCGCGGGGTCATGAGGTTTGTAATTCACAGTTGATGTGCTTGCAACATCGAAGATATGAATTGACAGGCTTGATATATGTACAGAACTTCAAACATATTTAAAATTTGAGATAGTTTAAATGTTACGTAACAGTCGAGTACGTTGTTCCTATGCAAGAGTACTCAGGACTTGCTGTGCGCTACATAAATTTCAACAGCAAAGCATATGACAGATTGGCGCTCTAAAGGTCTTGAAATCAAATTGTTTTACGATGACGTAAGCCTAGAGAAACTCTTGCTGTGGAGATTATCCAGACCTGTAAGCGTGCAGCTCCAGAGGGATGGAGATTACAAGCCAGCGAGTCATGCAGTCATGCAGTGCAGTGTGTTGCGCCTGGATAGCACTTGGTTAGCCCGTGACATGTAAATAGGCCCCCTCCCCCCAAAAAAAAACTACCCGGGAATTTTGTTGGCTTGTGGTTAGGGACAGGAGGGATCACTTGTCGCATAGCTCTCATGGCTCGTTTGGCTTGCTTGACGGTTACTCTAAGGCCAATTCTGATTAGCCTACGGTAGCTTGATTAAGGTTGACCCTCTGAAGTAAGCGATGATGTATGTCTTCAGAGCACTCAAATTCTCGACGTTCGGCATTTTCATTCAGAGAGTCACAGCGCGACGATGTGTGCAAGCAGATATAAATATTCCGGGCCGCAACGAGTTACTTAATTTTAACACAAGAGGAGTTATCTACACACTGTCAAAATTGGATTGCATGCAACAGTCATCAGGCCCCCATTCGAATAAACCACAACGGAACGTGCACCGACGCGTGAAACATAGTATGGTAGTTAATTACATGCAATTTTAAGTCTGGGCATGTTTCTTTGGCATTCATTAGTCAATAAAGAATGCTTCCTTCATAAGACCATCGTTGCATGATTCCTTCTTATGTTACTATACCACCACGTCCACCATGCTTTAAGAATGTGTTTCCACCTTTTCGTTTACCTTGTTTTTGTTTTCCTTTGTCAGGTCGCCTTAGTTGTTCCATCTGTCCTGCCATTAACTCCGTCGCCCTCATTTAGGCATTCTACTTATAAATTTCCTTTTGCAAAGGATCACCTGATAAACACATTTGTACCCCAATCGCATAATCGATCGTTTTTCGACGGTGCAGAAGACAACCAAAAGTGGATGGACTACTTTTTCATTTCATGTAAAGCACTGCTGAGTCACGTTCAACAGAACAGGGATGAACTAAAGAAGTTTGATTTGATGTTTTGTGATTCACCTCCTGAATGTGGCGCTGTCATTTCTGAGATTCTTCGACTACCGAGGATTGACATCAAACCGGCAGGCTTTGGGATGAGATTTTACACAGATCTAAGTGCGGTTTCCTATATTCCGTGGATATTTTCATCGAATAGTGATAACATGAGCTTTTTGGAACGGCTTGAAAACTTGTTTTATCACACACTGATGTCAACCTCATTTCTAAGCTATTACGCGCGCTACGACGGACTCACGAAAGAGTTCGGTGAAGGGGGCGAAAGATCTTTCCAGGAAGCCATTAATATGGCAGAGATCACCATCATTATGGGTCACTTTGCTCTGGAATATTCTCAGCCAATTTTGCCAGGTAAGAGACAGCGAATAACTGACTACATGACAAATCGCTAAGAACACTCCCAAACTTTGAACTCCTTTTAATTTAAATGAGGAAGGCTTCAACACTAATCGTACCCTCTTAACCCTTTTTCTGCATGAGTAAAGTCTCAGTCTGAATCCATTGGAAAAGGATTCAGGTAAGGTATGTGTACTTGCGTAATGTTGTTAAAAACGTCAAAGCTGGATGGAATATTCTTCATGGACTATTTTGAAGAAAATTTACCTCTGATATATTTTTCTGACATGTCTTACATCGAAATCTCCAGAGACCTAAGAAGCCGCTTAAAGGTACTAAACATTGCAATCATATTCACACCACAGATTTTCTATTTTAATCCACAGCCACAAAATTAGTGGGACCATTGACAATTAAACCAACGAATCCACTATCTAAAGACCTGGAGCAGTTTATCAGCGGAGCAGGAGACAAAGGGATAATCTTGTTTGCATTAGGAACACTCGCGGATGTAGTATTGAAGAAACATCAAGTAGACATGTTGGCCGAAGCCTTTGGGAGACTGGAGCAGAGAATCATATGGAGATTGAAGGGTAAGTTTATATAAATCTGATGCTGCCCCCAAAATGAGCAAAGATATTGTTAAACTAGGTTGGCATCTTATAATACATAAATTGTCACTTGCTGATTTGCAGAAGATACCAAAACAATTGGACAGTGCTTGTTAACGAGGCAGAATTTCCAGCAGTCTACAATTCTCCATTCTTCCACTCCACCATGACCGCGGAGGTTTTCCTTTTACTTACTATTATATTCAACAATTGTTTGGTCCAAGATCATGGGATGAATGAGGTTCTTTTGTTTCTTGTATTTGAATTGAAAGATAGTTTCAAGCACCCGAGTTTCTAGTCATTTTAAATTTCAAGAGAGTCTAAAGGTTGATGGGTGATGATACGACGATGATGATAACAAAATTAATCATAAAAATTACAATTTCCTCGATTGTGATTGGTTTCAAAAAGTCCTATTATTCGCTAATTCACTTGTCAAGTTGTTATTGGACAGTTTGTTATCGGACAGCTTGTTATCGGACAGTTTGTTATCGGACAGTTCAATAAGCCAATCACATCAAAGTTGTAGTTCAAATCAACCAATCACATTTAAAGTTGTAGTTTAAATCAAACAATCACAACCTTGGATTCAATCACCATAGAAACAGTTTAAAAACTTTTAATGCAAATTTTCCCTTTTCATACCTTGGTATTCTTCTTTTCTCGGAAATTGTAATTTTCATGATTAATTGGTAATAAAACTTAGTGTCGTCCAATTCGGACTGTAATGATACTCGTGATGAACAAATCGGACTCCCGCTACGCGGTCGTCCGATTTTGTTATCACTCGTATGATAACAGACCGAATTGGACTCCACTCAGTCCTATTACCATTACTTATCGTCATTCACTCCTCTTTGAGGTGTTGGCCGGTGGCGAATATTAGCCTCTTCGTGAGATTGTTTCTCCCTTTTTCTTGTAATCTAAAGTAGTTTCTTTTCTAAAGGATATATCTCAAACGATCTTTCCTCGAACATCAAAGTTCTCCCATGGATTCCACAGAATGACTTATTGGCTCATAACAGCACCAAAGCGTTCATATCACACACAGGCCACAACAGCTTATACGAAGCAGCTTTTTATGGAGTGCCATTAGTTTGTGTGCCAATTTTTACTGACCAGCACAGTAACTGCGTCCAAGCTCAATCGGTTGGCATGGCAATTGGAATTGATATAAAGACAGTAACTGGTGATGAGGTGTACCTTTCAATAAGGCGAATTCTCGAAGAACCAAGGTAATTTCATTCCTTGCATTTCATTTCATTTCATAGCTTCTTATATAGACCAAACAATATTTTCCAGTTACATCAATAGAAGTATTCGGTTTGCAAGCCCTAATACTAGAAAATCACATGATCTTTCATCTTCTTGTTTTGAGAGTTGAAGATGTCGTGAAGTCCTGACGTCATTCACCTCTCATATCAAAATACCTGAACACACCAATTATTTTAAATTCATCGGAATCCTTATCTCTAATATTTATTCAACCTTATTTTTTAAGCTTTAAGGGTAATGCTACACGCATCTCGCGATTGCTACGTGACAGTCCACGAACTTCCCTACAGCAAGCCGCTGACTGGATTGAATATGTCCACAGACACAAAGGAGCCAAGCACCTTAGACCGGAAGTGTATAATCTCTACTGGTACCAATATTATCTCCTTGATGTACTAGCATTCATGTTAGCTTCGTTTTTTGCATTTTGCATCGCATTGAGAATATTGTTTAGACTGCTGTGCAAGATGCTTACCAAGTGTACAAAAGGAGATAAGATTTCGAAGCAAGAATGAAATTGTCCCTACTAAGCACAGTTATTATTGCAATATGATTTGTAGCTATTTTGCATTTTAACCCTACCTAGCTTATTAAACCCCATTAAAGTGTAGCGTATCAGTCACAAACGTGTGATTTCCTTTTGATATATTGAAGTTTCTCGAGTAATAACCGAGTGAGTGAGTGCAGGTATGAGAAAAAGTCTGCATACGAGCCCACTGGCCCATCAGGCCGGCGCTTTCCTCCGGTTACCACAAGGGTTATCCCCAGCATTAAATTTGCCGGTGTTCATTTATACACCTGAGTGAAGAGAGGCACTGTGAGAGTAACGTGTTTTGCCCAAGAACACAACATAATGTCCTCAGCCAGGGCACTAACCCGGACCGCTCGATCCTAACCATTGGGCCACCGCGCCTCCCACACGCTAACAGGTATGGCTTGAGAGAAATTCAGTCTAGAAAAAACATGTCATGATTTTTTTTTTCAGCGAATTCAAGGCGCGAACACCGATTAGTTTTCTTTGTTTTGTAAATACACTCTTTCTTTTCTTATAAGACTATGGAGGCTGAAATTGCGAAATTTTAAGAATATTTTAAGAGTAAACCTGAGGCTGAAATTGTGAAAAGAATATAATGTCGTCCGTTGAAAATCTGTAAATGCAACACAATGAAATGTTTTTACTTAGCTATATAAAATTATTCCTTTCTCTAAACGACAAAACAAGCCAATACATCCTAAAACGGAATTGTAATTAGGAATATTACAAGAACATTTTCAGCCTAAAATCGGCAGAAAAATAGGAATATTCAGCCCGGGCCGGAAGACTGCAAAACAGTCGTTTTTGGATGTTCTCGGAAGACGCGAAGCCGTAAGCCCGATCCTCGCGTGTAAAACGCGCGAGCCTCACACCCACGAAGGGCGTGTGAGGCGAGCGTCTCAGTTTCCCTCTCTCAAATTGACCATCGCTCGCGTTCGCAGAAAATACGACTGTTTTGCAGTCTAGGGCCGGAAAAACATTATTATTATAAAAAGAAAGCTAAGAGTGTACAATACGAAGAGCCAAACCGTTCGTCCATGAGAATTGTAGACTTTCAAAAGTCGTACAAAAGTCCTTTTAGGTTGACATAAGGGGCTCTCTGATAATGGCGACTAAGGTACAAAAGGCAAAGGTTGTAGGCGCTCTAATGATACGTGACCTCTTTGACTCCGTTATGAAAAACCGAAACAATGGTTCTTCTTATGAAGCGTAATTACTCCTTTAATTTCTGCTGCTGACAAGACAGTTTATTAATGTCAAGTTTACTTCGTGAGAAGAAAGATCCCAGTTGTTACATACATTGCTGACCTGTCGCAGGCACCAATCTAGTTAAGTTACCCGGCTTGGAAATGTTGCTTTTTTGTCTATAGTTCGAAGAGAATTTTAATTTACTGGACCGAAATGCAAGGCCTGTTGACTGCGTTAATCCTCTAAGATAATGAAAGATTAAGGGCTGTATCAATACAAAGGCTTTGTTCCAGATAGTGATCTACAACAGAATAGATAGCGGATACTGTGACCAATGGGAGAAGGGCATTCAAGATGAAAAGCACACCGATACTGGATAGCTTTGGTATGAATAGCATAAATTCCTGAGCAATTTACATAATTTACCAAACCTATTAGGCGGGAAAATTGTTGGTTTTTCAATGCTTGAGTAACGAAACATAAATGTCCTTTTGTGCTGATCGCAAGGTATTGTTATTTCTAGTAGAAAGATGTTTGTTCTCAAGAGTTTTGTCATTTTGAGTTCAACCCCTTGGAGTGATCGAACGACCAAGTGCTCATTGAAAACAACCTTGCTAACCTATACGTATCGTCATGGCATTCCTGGTAACTTCTCATTTGTCTGTACCCTTCTTGTGATGTGCTTAGCTGTCAGCTTTGCTTATGGTAAGAGCTTTTGCACCAGTACAGATATTTGAGACAGAGTTCTTTTCATGATAAGACGCGCGTGAATACTTTATTCCACTCAGTTGATGTAATTAGTTAGTTAGTTGTCAACGCCTTTTACATGTTAGTTCATCTTAGAAAGAGCAACCTTAGTTTGAATGTTTGGAGAAGAAGATGGTCTGATCTTTATCGTAACAATGTGGTGCTCATCATAGGCTTCTCTCCTAAGAAAATCCACACTTTTCTGAAATTCAAACGGCGCTTTTTTGCGACAATCTGTTTCCTCTTTTTCAGTCGAAAGTTTTTCCGATTGCAATGACCTGTCCGCTCTATCGCGGGGCCGCAGCTAGTAACCATGAATTTGCAAGCCTCAATCATGAGTTTTCGGAGACATTGCGTCAGTCATAATTTTAGCTCAATTAGCGGCTAATTTAACACTCATAACTTGTTCTAGAACCAGATCCGTACGATTTGTGCCTTGACGTCCGTTACCGCATGATTGGTTGCTTTAACGACTTCCACTGGAGGAAACGTCCCCTACCTAACCGATTGACGCTACCCGAAGGAGAGTCAGCGGGCCTCAAGCTGAAAAAGTTCACGGTGATACTGAATAACGCGACTCTAAAAGCCTGGAACGACGACCTGTATCAGTTTGTGTGTACCTGTGCTAAGGCGGCAAAGAATGAGGGCTACAAGTACTTCGGTGTGCTCAATTTTGGTAAGTTGTCTTAGTTACTTTGCTCCGGGTTCGCCTACCTTTTTGCTTACCAGACGCGTAAGCAGAAAGGCGTCTCTGTCTTAGGCTTTGTTCCCCGAGCAGAGCAGTGAATTAAATTGAGCTAAACAATCAAATCACTATGGTGAAGCTTATGTCCCAAAAGTATCGCAGACACATCACTGATTTCTTTGTTTCCTGGATGAACTATTGATGGGTGGATATCATTAACGATCTCATCTGCATATTGACTTAAGATGCCGCGAAATACGTGATTTCCCAACAGGATTGTTTACTTAAACGTAATTTGTGATAACCGGTATTGACATAAATTAAAATTTTGCTGACACGAACCGCGGAGAACTGGGTGGGGGCGGGCTGTAGCCGGGAAAGCTTTGATGCTTGTAAACTTGAGAGGCGGTCGAGAAACTTGTGATATCCCACGCAGCATGCAACTTGCAGCCTCAGATTGGTTGATTTTTTGTTCTAGAGTTGTGAAAACAGTTTATCTAATTTATGGTGGCGCCTTTGCATTTGGTCAGGCGGGGGCTTTGGCGTATGTAGGATGTTAGTTGAAGTATCGTTTATCCACTTTGGGCACTTTGCTGTAACCTTATTGAGTCAATTAAAACAAATCTTGGGCCTGGCTGACCAACTCGCTAGCCTTAAAACTCGTGGGCTGTCAACTATGCGCTGTTTAAAATTGCCTGTTTAACGAAATTTTTTTTTTTTTATTTTCCTTAATAGGCGAATGCTGGGGTGCCAAAACATTTCTGGTGAATGTGAATGGTTTAAGTAATCAGTGTTTGACTTACGACATGAAAGCTTGTGTCTTCAACTCCAAGCAATGCATTGGAAAGGAAGAAAGCATTTACGCATACAATGTTGTAACTAGACCAATTATATTTGGAAAGAAAAAATAAATAATAATTGCTTTGTTTCATGAAACTTTCTGTTATAGTCATTGATGGTGTGATTTTTATATTTATTTATTTATTAATTATTAATATTATTATTATTATTTAGTTGCATTACACCTGTTACTACTGCAAAAAAAAATGCGAAACTTGTTGCCTATTTGATTCAAAATAAGGGATATTCAGAGGGTTTCTCCGAAAGTTTAGAAATTTTTTGGTGATATTTAAAATTTGTTTGGAGAATTTCCGGAATAATGAGGTGATTTTACGTGATATTTGTGAAAGGCCTATCGCCGACCATGGTTTTTGTCATCGTAATAGGATCCGTCATTTTTCTCCAGTCGGAATGCTGTGTTCGTGGGCGAACGCACTGTATTCGGAAAACAAAGTATTTCTTGCGGCCTCTCATTTCTCGCGCCAAGCCTCTCCGCAGTCTCACATCGGTCGCCGACTCGCCTCTCGCAGTTTCACCTTCGTTATTGCCGTAGAGTACGAGATCCTTCTCGCAGACTAGAAGATGCAAGGAACGAGGGAGGGTGAACTATGGCGAAAGATAATTTTAGGAGAATGGAAAACGGTTTACGATTCTTCTAGAGAAAAGAAAAGACTGTATCTTCTCCCCGCCTGGGTTCCAAAGTATATACTACATATAAATCATTCTACGTTAGAGTATATTTATTTCGTATTCTACAAGATCACTACAGTGCTAAAATCTGTGATGAAGATCGAGGTACTAACGTTTCTGTTTCCAAAAGTAATGACCTTCTCATGCCTGTATGCATCACTGCTGAACATTGTACACGAACAGGCTAAATTCCTCGCCGACACACAAACGGGATGAAAATGTGCATGGTTCGTAGTCGGAAGACATACAACCCTCTCCCATTCCGTCAATATTGAAAGTGAATTCTTTCGAAGCCCAACATTCCCCTGAAATTAAAATATAGAGAGCAACGAGTTCAAATGCCTATCAATATACCGCTTAATGTGGGTGGCAGAAAAAAGAAAGCAGAGCGGTGTAAAATTTTTGTCTAACCTCAGGCTCGTTCCTTATTTATTTCAGTTCCATATCAATTATTTTCTGTGATGCACGCATGCGCATTTAACGTGGGACTGAGGTGTGCGTTGGAATTTTCGGAAAGAACCTAGCCTAAGAGGTGATACTTATGTAACCGTAAAAGCTCAGAACTTTATTTTCTTTAAGCTGGACCTAGCTGAATTCACTGTTTATGACATACCGTAAAACTGCAGTCCAAAAAACATGTATCCCTGAGCATTTGCTTGCTCTGCACAGCGGCACACAACATCCTCCATGTATGTGTCCAGATTCTCCCAATCGATACGGCGTTTGGCGCTGGATTTGTATGATCTAGGATTGCGGTCAGTGAAAAGCAGATGCGGAAGCGGACGATGACCTTTTGTGTGTTTGTCCTTATAGCAACCGAGTTTGGAGTAGCTGGTACCGCATGACACTAAAGAAAATTGAAAGTGTTGAACTTTTATGAACAAAATAATTGCCATTATAATTGCCAGTTGCCAGTTTCCTATAGCCGAATTAGGAAAAAATCAACATGTCGAGGGTGAATCAAGCAATCCAGGCGTTTTTTTTTTTTTTTTTTTTTTTTTTGACAGAAGGAGGGAAAAGGGAGAAGGGTCTGAATATAAGATCGCAGGTTAAACTCTGAATAGCCGGGAACACATCTTATGTGACATCCCGTTAGCCGCTTTATCTTGGCGCCAAAATATTAATTTCTAACAAATTGGCGTGCCCGCTCAATTACATAGTCCAGTTGTTATGATCATTAGGAGAGTGAAATAAAAATTTGGAACGTTTGGAGTTTACAAGATTAGCACTGCACTTGAAGTAAACGCCTGAACGAGAAGGCAGTTTCTAGATATTTGTAGGGCATGTTTTCATTTTAAGCTGGGCCTTGGATATAAGTGGCGTGGGTAGATTTGTTTGTGTAATTTGTTTTTCCAACCATTAGTTTGTCCACCAATTAATCACTTCAAATAACAAATAATGTAGTCCCTTGCTTATATAACCAAATGCAATTATTTACGTTAGATTTCGGGTTCATCGAGGTGTCACGAAAACCGTTTAGAAAATTCATTCGGTTATGTTTGGGCGCCAAACAAAATTCATGTCACAAATTTACTGAAGAAATTCACAAATTCGGTTGGCCTACGGACTGATAATTTGTGCCTAGCTGAAGTAACTTGTAAACGACCCAATTTTTTTCCCAAATTTGCAGATTCCTCTACGTTTCTTTAGATTAATCAGCAAACTGTTCATGTTCATTGCAAATCAAGTGGTTTCAGTATAATAACTTATGGAAATACATGCTAGAAATTGTATTTTCTTACCGTGGCGTTTTTCAGGATATGCATCCACCACAAACAGAATCCCACAAAAAACGAAAGCTACATACAAATTAATCCTGGAGACCATTTTTCAATAATTCGTTGGAGAGCCCGGGTCTTCAGAAAAGACTTTCAAACTCGAGTTCGGTCTGTAAATGACCAGGGTGCTCTTCTGTTCTCTATATAAATAGCCTGTTATACGGAGATTTTGATTGGCTCTCAAGTCCCGTCAGCCTCCCAAATTTGGAAGTTTTTATCCGATACATGTATTGTAGCGAACACTTGAAACCGGACTGTCAGGTTCTTAGAAACCGCGTTTGTCTACCCATATAGATAAACATAAAGGACGCTTAATGTGAACTGTATGCAATAACGAAGCGTGTTGCGGATAAAGTTAAATGACCTTTTACTATTAAAAAGTGGTCTTTGTATGCACTGTTCGTCAGTCACTGCTGATTGACGTCGTTTACTGGCCGTTGTCGATTTAGAGGTTATTTCAACAGTCGGGACGCGTTCAACTGGCCGTTTCCGCAGAGAATGGTGACAGAGGTGGTCCTCTTAGACAGGTTCAAAATAAAGTGATTGTATTAACTGTCCGTTGGAACCAGTGAACGCCCGTTGTTGAGATGGCCGTTAGTGGAGATTTGACTGGAGTATTTTAGGTCCATGAGTAAAATGATTGTGTTATTTATCCAAGGTTGAAATTTGATGTATCAAAATAGGTTGGCTGCTGAGCAGTTTACAATATCGCCAATGGTCCACAAGTAGAGTATATTTTACAGATCTGTTCGAATGCGAATCATTACACTTCCCATCTTAACACTTTGTTTATTCTCATGAAAGACTTCTGCGCCGTTATAAAAAAAAAATCGCGCGAGTTCTCGAGTCGACACAAATTGTTTTACAGAATGTTTTACACAAGACCAGCCTGATAAATAATGTCAATTGAGTCGTGCCGTTATATAGTGTAAAAACGCTGCACTGCCAGGTAATATTTACTTCTACTTCTGTTATTCCTCTGTACAATTCTAGCCTAAGACAGTTCATTTATGTCACTATTTCGTTAAACTCAATATCTTCCATTCGGTTCTCAGCAACAATCTCCCTCCCCACTTTGAAAGGACTGCTTTACAGGTCATGTTATTCGCACTGAAGTATTGGAATTTACAAAAGATTATTATGATCTAGCAGTGATGCAAGTAAACAAACAAGGATAAAGCCGTTTGGACGAATGGTCATCGTTCGAAATAGTTTCCAGTTTCTCAAATGGTATTTCTTGCAATTCCCAGCAAGATGTATTCTTTTCTTGACAGTCGTTCGCAAGAAGGATTTCTAGATATCAGCCACGTCATCATCACGTGATTAAAATTCCACCTATTAGAATCCCAGAGGATGAAGCGGAACTGTGTTCGTGTTCTTGATGACTTCCGCTGCTATCCTCGACATCTTGGTGTCATTGGAGAGCTTGTTAGAGTCGTGCAAGGAATCAAGGTTCTGTCTTACTCGGTCGAAAGCCTAAAAACAAAACGACAAGTGAATCAGAATTGGGATTACGTATTTGGGATGTAATGAGTGCCAGTCAAGTTTACCTCATCACAGAAGACGGTTGCTATCATAGCTTCGTGTTGAGCACTTTCTATGTTGTTATTGAGAGATCGGGATGCCCTGAATGATTAAGAATAAAATTAAAGAAATAATAATACGAAAAGAAAATGTCTACAAATTAGTCCATCGCATCAACATCAACTGAAACAGGAGTGAAATGGTTTTAACCTGGAAAGCACAGCAGCCATGCCATAAATATCGATAGCAGCATCCGCGAGCCTCTTGAGTAAGAACTGCTGGTCTGCAATACAAACATAGAGTGCAACGTTAAAATGAATCTACATTAAGTTAACCTTCAGATCACTTTCAAAACGTTCCAATTTGATAGAGTTCAAACATACATGTTAAAAATAATTTACGTTGAACAACATTTACTGGTGCTTACCTCTAATGCTATTCCCGTGTTTAATCAGTATCTTCTCTACTGTTGCACCGAAATCACCTGCAGCTTCTGCCGCCTAAATAACAATCAAATAACTACCCTAAGTTACATTTACGCAAGAACACAGATTTCAAAGATACTGGGGGGTTTAACACCGTTGTTTGCGGTACGATTTTATTGTCTTGTTTGCATTTTTGACCCCTTTCTCTTTCTTACTCTTTTCGTCGCACCTCCTTCCCTTGCTTCCTCTTCACCATCCTACTTTACCTCTCCCTCCCCCCTCCCTCCCTCCCTCCCCCCCTCCCCCTCAACTTCTCTCCTCTATCGCTTTCCTCCATTTTTGTCAATCTACCCACACAACCCACCATTCGTGTCTTGATCCCCCCCCCACCCCCTGCTCCATCCTACACTCTATGCGTCCCTCTTCTAAACCCACTCATCATATCAACTAACATCATTACTTACAAGCTTAGCTGACGATGACAGGTCTGGATGAACATGTTCCGTTAAAGAAGGGCCTGACTTAATGCCAACAGCTCTGGTTCGTAAAACAAACAAAGAACAAATAAACAAACAAACACTAACGAAGCATTCGTCAAATTAAAATATGTATCGGTAGTCCAAATGGATCACAGTGTTAAGAATTCAAAGATTATAATGGTAGTTGAAATTATTTACCAGACATTCCAAATCTAGCCCTTCTTCAGTGCTAAGGTTTGAATCCTTAGTCGAATTAAGGTTTGCGAGCCCGTTCTTTCCCATTCCGGCCCTACAGAAGACCTCGTTTCTATGCAATACTTTGGGCATTTTGTAAGTCTACCTGAACAGCTGGCAAAGGGTCATTTCTGTATTGTTTAGTGATATGCCTTCTTAAGCTAACGAATATTTGACCGTCCGCTCAACCGCAAAATAAGTCAGTTATTTCTCCTATGCTTTAATAGTGCACATTGATTAGTGACAAAACAATGTGGTTACGAACTTCACCTTGTCAATAAAGAGGAATAAAGTACAATTCACAAGGACCTAGGTTTCCCAATAATTGCAAAGGCACTCAGAATAGCAAACACAGAAACAGAACAAAACTTGTAACCGCCAAGTTGCAATACCTGCTTGATCTTTTGATCCCCTCAGACACTAGAAGTCCAATATTGGCAGGATTTGTTAACTTCTTCTGAAGTGCTCTGAGGAATTTACCCGCATCCTTAAGATAAAGATAAAATGGAAAGTACTCATTAAGCGTTGAAAGAAAACTACTCATTCACTCACAGTACCGTTCGAGTCTCTAGGAATAGGGTAAAAACTGACATAAAAAATAAACTTGGTAACTAACAAGGACTGTAAACACTCAAAGTTCGACATGCTTCTCTAGATTATAGAACACAATAATTTTAAGCCTCCGGTACTAAACCCTGCTTCTGTAAATTTTTTATTCTCCCTATCGCTCACAAGCCTCTCTTTATGAATTCAACCCACCAAAGGGACTTTTCGTTAAAGCTTACCTGAAGACCAGTCAGAGAGACGAATAATCTCAAAATGTCGTTGGTTCCTTCGAATATTCTGAAAATTCTGAGGTCACGCATAACGCGCTCAGCTCCACAATCCTTTAAAGCAATAAAGACAAAAAAGGTCAACGGTCTTATCAAGACTACGAAATACTCTATAATCTTTGCCTCACCTTCATGTAACCCATTCCGCCAAGAATCTGAATACACTCATCAGAAACGAACCATGCAGATTCCTAAAAAAAATTTGAAAGATAATCATTTTAGATATTAAACTACTTTTGCAAATGGATAAATGAAAGATCATATATTTAAACTGCGGAAAAAGATACGAATTTATGATTGATCATCGCAGTTATACACAACTTAAGCAGTTGTGAAATTAAAGCATAAACAACAACAACAACAACAAAATTGAATTGCAGGTCTGAACACTGTATCTTACCAGCTCACAGACCAGTACTTTTGGCGTACAAGTTTAACTTACCGACGCATAAATTTTACTGATCGCTGCTTCAAGCTGAAAATCTGTAGCTCCCTGATCCATGTTGGCACTGAGCATATACGCCATCGACTGGAAGAAGAAAAGAGGGTTAGCCTTCAGAGGACGAGGACCCATAAGTAAAATTAATTTCGAGTACCTTTTATCGCATCAAACTAACATCTAGAAAAAATGAATGACAAAAGACGCTAGTTAGCCACATCAGTAAGGCAATGTATAGTATGTTAGTATTGTAAGTAAGTTTTAAGTAAGTAAGTAAGTTTTATTGTAAGTAGTTTAAGTATTTTACAGCCATGTCACGGTATACTACAGTAAGTAATGCGCAGTATGGTAAACTTGCAAATGTTTTGATCGTGAATTAAAAGAGGGAAGGTCACACTTAACAAGGGTGGATTTGTTAGGAAGAGGAGGGGATAAATGGGGACTTAACGACACGAATAGCAATTTCGCTTTTACCTCAGTAACATACTGACACATAGCCATCCGTGCCAACTTCTCTTGAATGACTCCGAATGTCTCCAGTTTACTGCCAAACTGTACTCTGTTTGCAGCATGGTCAGCCTGCAAATAGACAGCCAAAAGGCAAAATGACAATCATTCAACGACAATTCATTCAGCAACACCTTCAATAAACGAGCACTCGCTCGTAATTTTCTCTGTCATATAACAAATGAGTAGTCGTATGAGAGGCCGAACAAGTAAGTTTTTACACTACTCGTGATAACTGAAAATTCGTTCAAATTCCACAACAAGCCTTCAGCTGGATTTACATCACTCGTAGTGCGAATTTTTAATTGAACTAGCGTCCACACGATTACCTGTACTAATTGCTGCTGCAACTGTTGCTACATGTATGGCTGTTGTTGTAAATCGTTGCTCTTGGCAGAGAGACTGTTTTAGAACAGCGATGGTCTCTTTTCGATCGTATTCTCTCTTGATCGCTTTTACTTTTACGCGACATATGACTGTGCTCTGTTTTTCATTGTTATTTTTTCACATTGTATGTATTTACATGTACTTTTTATTGTAAAATTTTCTGGGCAGGAAATAAAGATTTGTTGTTGTTGTTGTTGTTGAAAGTTTTCTTATAAACGATCTGTCAAAACGTATCCGTTCCTTACCAAATCCACCATCCCCTATATTAAACTAACCCTAAGAAAGGTTCGATTATACCTCAGTCTTGAGAAATTTAAAAGTTTTCATTAACGTGATCAAAAACGTTTTGCGTATATTTCTTGAGTCTCGGGGCTACTCACAGCCTTCGTGATAAGTCCCTTCATAGTCCCAGACAGAGCAGCAGCCATTCCAAATCTTCCGTTGTTAAGAATGTGCATGGCAATCTTAAAACCATCGCCCACATCTGTAAAAAAGAACACATCAATACTTAATTGTACATGTAAGCCGCTATCCTGGCAGCGCTTTCGATATAGAAACCCGTGTTTGAGAATTGACAAAGCCTGTGGATTACGTTGTGTTTAATTGTGGAAAAAAAAAATAAAACAAATAAACATTACGTACTGAGATAAAATTGATTTTCTTTTAAAATGACCCCAGTCGTGTTATTGAGAGTTACTTTGGCTGGGTAAAGAATATTACCATTCAATTGAAAAAAAAACTGAAAATGATAGCTAGAAAAGCGTAAAAAGATAATAATAAACTATAAAGGAACATGGATGGAGAACATTAACGCGGATTGCAAACGACAATGTTGAAAAATTAAAGCTGAACTTTTCAAACTGCACAAACCCTGACGTAGCTCCTGAAACGTATGCATTCCACAAAATCATAAGCGACCAGTGCTTACATTTTTCGCCAAAATCGCTCTTTTGAGAAACTACAGTACTTATAAAAATAATGTAGCACTATGTAACTTACTTCCAAGTATATTTTCCATTGGTATTTTAACATTGTCAAAATTGACCTGTTGAATGGATATAAGTATATACAGTATGTTTAGTGCAAGATGAAACTAAACAATGCAGTGCATGTTACATGTACTTAAGGTACTATAATTATACTCGCAAAAATGGCGAAATTTCGTCAAAACTGGAGTCAAGAAAGTACGACAAATGAAAACCATATTTAATCACAAACTGACATGTTCACATCATCCTGTTTGTTAAATTGAGGAATTTAATAGAACCAGTATTTCATTCGCCTTCGTTAGAAACATTACAGGGTAAATGTATAAGAAAGCGCCTTGTTTATAATTTATCACCTTGTGTCCAACATGTGCTCGTGGTATTGTTTACATGCATTATGAAACTGTTTTTAGTACTTAACTTATCAATAAAATAATTATTATAGTAAAATAAACACTGAACAAATATAAAGGAAAGAAAATTATAAGAAATAATTAGTTGAATTTCCTACCTCTGCAGTGTTAGAGGCCTTGATTCCCATTTTCTTCTCAGGAGGACCACTGTAAATAACAACATAAAATCACTGCAAATTATCTTAGAAATATAACTCAAGGGCTGGTAACAAATTCAAGTACACGTAGGTGTGAATGTAAAAGTATTTTCCTGCCTGAAGAAAACAACAGAGAAGTACCCAATTGAAAAAAATTGCAGTCATAACAAAGACAGTAATATTAATATAATTATAAATGATTTTAGGTAGACATGTAAACAGCGTCACACATATGCAGTGCACATTGTGGGTAGTATTAGCTTTCTCCTTTGATCACTCTGGAGCAGTGATCAGACCAATACTGTTACGTTTTTTTCCCAAATTATAACATAAAATAAATATATTTAACTAACTGTATGAAAGTGCAAACAACAACAAGAACAACAAAACAATAACTTGACCAACCCTCGATAGGTTCCTAATGCCAGAAGATGAAGAATCTCATTATATACCCTGGTACACCTTCTACTCAATTGCTCTAACTTCCCTTCCAACTGGGCAAATTTCACTTCAATTCATATGAAGTACATATACTCGCTTTTACAGTTATACATCTAATTACCTTGTTACTCCTCCAAAGCCTCTCTCTACAATAAATGCTGTCACTTTGTCTTTTGTTTCCCCTGAGTTTGGATCTTTTACCGGCGTCTTCAAAATAACAAATGCAAGATCATTGGTACATGCATTTTTTTAACTTGATTAACAAGATTACATAATTAATTGCATGATTGAATAATAAATTGAACAATTTACTGACTGACTGACCAATTGGTTGGTTAACTGATTGATTGATTGATTGATTGATTGATTGAGCTACCAACTGACAGGCGAACTACAGGTGTACCAGCTGACTTAATGATTTTGCTTGACAAACTATGCAACAGACTCACTGATCTAACTACACGCAGTACATGTACATACTGTACATGTATGTACTAATTGGTTAATTCTGTGCCAGTTCATGAGATTCTGACATTTTATTGCACATTTTGACATTTAGCCTAAATTACCGGTAAATAACATTTGATGTTACAATTGTAATAAAAGACTTAAGGAAAATTCCCCTTTCTTGCCATTTTCCCCGGACTTTGCCACATGTTGAAGTACATACATTTTTCATGGTCTTTCCAAACTTGTTCGCAAATTTTTATAATTTTTTTAAAGAATTCTGACTAGTCTGTGTACAAACCAGTCATGTACATGTATGTACCACAAGTAATTGTAAAATCAATAGTTTGTAAGGTTATGAATTGTACAACACAAAACCATGATGCAAAACTGGCAAACCAATAGAATTGAAATAATCATACAAGCAAGAGAGAGAGAAAAACAGTTCATTTTTTGTGATCTTAAAAACTGTAAGCTGAATATCTTATACCTTGGCAAATACTGTAAAAATTTCGGCTACTCCCCCATTGCTGATCCTATGAAAGAGAGGAGGATTTAAAATGATTAGCACGAAACCAAAATAGTGGACGGTGAAAGAAGAGGGAATGTACATGTATGGGAGTTATGAGAACAAGAACTGATTACATGTACATTGTATATGTAAATATTAACCAAAATGCTAATTTAAATGGCGAGGTAAATACAAGTAGATACTGTTTGCAAGAAATTAAATGTGTAACTATTATTACTTATTGTAGAATAATGTTATTAATCATAACAATTGTACCATTAATAGTCCTACGTGTACATGTAGATTTTAAAATCAACACTTTCTATTACATGTGACATGTACAGTACCGATCCAGAAGACACCTAACAGGGAACGCTAGACAGAAAGCATTCTGTTTCCGTTCTGCATGCGTTCTCATTCCCGTTCTGCACCCGTTCTGTATCAGTTCGATATCTGTTCTGTTCCTGTTCTCATACCTGTTCTGTGTCCGTTCTGTTCGCGTTTGCATTCCCTGTTAGGTTTCTTTTGATCGGTACTGTATTACTTGGCAATTAAAAAAAAGGCTGGCATTGAAGGTTTTTTTTTTTAGCTAGATATGGATACATGTACATGTACGTTTTTTAACATGTAATCTTCATATATCCTTCTAAAAACAATAAACAACTTGTTTAAGGTTCATTTAACTACAGTGATAAACTGCTCTTTACTAAAATACTGTACAACACCATTTACACACCATAGCTTGCCTCCATTCAAGATATAATGTTTCCCATCACTACTTAGTTCAGCTCTTGTGCGTATGGACTACAAAGTAAAACCAACAATTAGTAATTCAAGGTAGCTCTCAGACCAAGGGGGGGGGGGGGGGGGGGGGGGGGGGGTGGGAGGCCACCCCCCCCCCCCCCCCCACCCAAGAAGATTTTTTTGGGAATTTAGAAAGATAATTTACTCTGTGATGCCGATTCTTTCAGTGGCCATACACTGTAAGCATGTGTAAGTGGTGATTGCTTAAAGCCACATACATGTAAACCTATTTCAAGCCATTCACATAATCCCAAACTGTTGTATATATGTATGTAGTAACATGTACATGGCATTTTACTTTTATCAAAGATTGATAAAATATTTATTATGCATAATTATTTTCTTCTTCTTGATTTATTTAAGAATGAAACAGAAAACATTTCACATGTGAAAGTACATAACCAACTTATAAGACAGTGTTCATACCCCTGCATCAGATCCACTGGATGGTTCAGTTAAACAAAATGCTGCAATTGTTTCTGCTGACGCAAGCTGTGTGAAATAAGAAAAACACACATTGTAGTCTTTTGAAGGATCTCATCATGAAAATTATTTGGTATAACAATAAATTATTTCAACAACGAGTTCTTACCTTTGGCAAGTACTTCTCTTTTTGCTCCTAAAATCAAAGTAAAGACCCATTAAAACTGCCTCAGTCCAAAAATGCATCAAATGGATTGTTCTATTAATTTTATTACCAGTCTGCCTACACTACAAGAGATTATTGTGGCTTTCATAGCATTGATTGACTAGGAGTACAATGTATTTCTACTATCCCTGGATGGGTTGCTAGTCCATTGCCGGGTTTACCCTTTAAGACCTAACAATCAGTCATAAAAATCACCCTCAACTTATACATGGGTCAAAACTTGACATCCAAGCACCAGTTAAATAATTATTAGCATAACATTTTCCTTTTAATGTTAACAAACGGCAGCACAGTTTAAAACATACGTTCACTAAGTAATCTGTTTCCTACATGAGAGCTTCAAGTTAAAATACATCAACATTTACCGGTATCTGCTAAATGTTAAACCTGAATGGTTTTGATACTCTCTGCTCAACTGTCTCATAAAGAACCAATATTTTTCCTGTAAATACATGGAAGCCGTAAAACTGCTCGGAGAAAGCTTCGAACTTCTCTGCTTAGTAACCTGGCAGTCTTATTCCAGTTTCCAGCACTCAACTAATTGTGAGGCTTGGCTACCAAATTCCGTAACACACACTTTGCAACGAGTTGTTTACAAAGAATCCTGAGCTACTTTTACTTTGTTGTTTTGCCTGTCTTAAGAAGCCACTTTTTTCTCTTCAAACTCAAAAAAGTTTGTTTGAAATCATCATGTTTGATTTTGTAAGCATTTTAAAAACAATTACCTGTATTCTCAAAAAGCCCACACAGACATGTTTTGCTCAACTGGGTAAAACGTTCATAAACAGGATATTATTATAACTTTGCGTTGAAACTTGTTGTAATCTGTAGTAGCTCAAAGACAATTCTAAGTAATACAAGAATGATAAGTTTACCTGGAAATTAAAAAATCTAGTTTTTGGACTCAAAAATTGGGGATTGACTAATACATGGGTAAATACGGTAATCCCCATTTGTGTACTTTCTCTCCATTTACATGTACTGACCTTGTTCCCATATAGTAGGATTCCTTTGAAACCAATTGATTGATGAGCGCCAAGAACTATTCCTATAGCCAGATCATGGGAACCAACGATCTCAACCAGACGGGCATACTGAAATCATTCAACAAAACTTACACCAATAACTAAAAATTGTAAATTGTTGTTTTCAAAACTGAAATAAACAACTTCTGCTAGCAATAATATTATTACAGTGTATAGTGTGGGGCATGAGGTCAAGTCTGAACACAAGCCAAGCGGCCCATCAGTGCTGGAGTACAAAATGTATCTCAGTTTGGCGACTAGGAATACATTGTATTTCTACTCCATCCTGGATGGGATGCTAGTCCATTGTGGGGCATGACGGGAACCCAACATCTGCAAGGGAGCCACACAAGGTCACATGGTACTATGCATGCATGTACAGTGTAATACACCAGAAAATTTTAGACCCATTCTTTGCCTGATCAAAAACTGTTTTAAATGTCCTTTCATATTCCCCATTATCATATGATCTCTCCTGCAACAAAACATATTTATCACGATACATGTAATTGTGATAGTCAAATGACTTTCATAATGATTGTACATGTACATGTACTTTGAGTCATAACAGCAACTACATGTAAGTGTCAGGGAGTGTCTCACTGGCAGTTACATGCAGATATTCAGTAGACTGTTTACATGTACATTTATGTAATTTACACTTGTCCAGAAAGTAAAAATAAATGACTGTCAAGTAAGTACCTGAGTGTTGGTAAGACCAACTCCGCCAAGGTCTGTTGACACCTACACATAATAAAATGACACTTGTAAGGAAACCTCACTTTCCAGGTCCAAGGTTCCGGGTAGGTCCTCCCAACATTGCAACCACCTACCCTCTACCTACCCCCCCCCCCCCCCCCCCCCCCCCCCCCCACACACACACACACACCTTACACATTAAAAACAGGTTTGTATTCTCCCTATTGGACTGGAATTAGTTTGTAACAGAGGCTCTTGAGGCTCAGTACTAAGGACTGGATGCTAAATTTGCGCTTAAAAAGACTGCCCTCATAATTAAAGTTGCAAACTAGTTCCAGTCCAATACAGTGACTATGGTCTATTAAACTGACAAGATGCTAACAATAAAACAATTTTTACTGGCCAGCCAATCAAAATCCATGAAGGGTTCCAGGCCAAAAACAGAAGGCAATATCATATTATACAGTGATGAATACAATGTGAGTTACACACCTGTAGGCCAAAGGCACCCATCTCTTTGAGCCCTTCCAACGTATCATCAGCGACTTTCTCATCCGCATCATTCTTGGCTGGGTCATTGGACTCCTACAAAGAATTCACAATTTTGGATTTAAATGTACATTTGTATTTTGTAACTAAAATCATAAAGTGCCTATGAAATGAAAAATAATTGCAGCTTATTTGAAAGGCCTTTTAAAAAAATGAGAATGACATTTTCCTTTTTGGAATATCTTTTTTTGTTTTAGTAATAATGATGTTTTTCTATTATGCAAATTATGAAAATAATGACATCATAAGGCTTGCAACTAAAATTGTAAAATACTGAATAAACAGTAATCTCTGGAAATATTGGAGCAGTGTTTTTCAAACTTGGCACCAGAAATGTTTATCACAAAAGACACAAAACGACACCTGTTGTGCTGTTGCCAT
>OMLO01000756.1_pt1 | contig 22907 bp, 9 predicted proteins | sample 1674811 | NCBI WGS metagenome assembly OMLO01 (sample SAMN06265003, study PRJEB25207) | coral metagenome | isolation source: Coral host | place: Mexico:La Bocana,Puerto Morelos, Mexico | collected 2008-11-13 | reverse complement strand
CTCTCAGCTTTCTCGTTGTCTCTTTGGGCCATCCTCTCTTATGTCTGGTGCACTTTCTAGATCACTTATTTTATCTGTATGTGAGTGATCAAAGGCTAGATCTGAAATGTTGACAATTTGCATTATTATTCCAGATCGATTTGTGCCTGTACTCATCAAGTCTTTAAGATCGCAGAGAGTAAGATATGTCACAGCAGGAGAGTATCACTCAGCAGTCTTGACAGAGGTATGATCTGTTTTGGTTATAGTTAACTAAATTCTATTAAATACACTAGCTACCTTTGCCCATTCAGTGAGCTATTTTATTTAAGATATTACTGTTAGTTAAGCAGTATTGTCATGTTTTCAGATTTATAATTTCAGAACTTATTTCTTTACATAAGTCACATGATAGAAAGAATTATTTCTTTGTGAATTTGGCTCTGTTCTAAAATGAAACAATGCTATATATCATTGTCCTTGCTTTCTGCTATATTCGGTGCTGCTGTTTAAAATATCAATCTTATGTAAATTTACACCAGTCTCTATCATACACTAGTTACATGTATGTAACACTTTGGGATGATATACCATGGAAAATCCCACAAGTCACTTGCATTTTGTTTTTAATATAAATCCAAATCTTTTAGGCAAGTGTGTACACTAAGAAAATACAATTAACTATTTTATGTCATGCCACAGAAAATACATTTGGCTAGTTACCTATTGCAAAATATGCATGGCACACAATGGCAAGATTAGGTGTAATGCTACTGTATATAATAATGGCTTTCCTGTGTTCGGATTGGCTGCATTTTCTATGTCATGATGTAAAATAATTTCTTCATTGTTTTATTAATAATAAGTGACTTGTAAACATATTGAAGTGAAAGGCAAATGAAATATCTAAGACAAATGCTGAATGTCTTGAAATCTCATATTGTAATAATTTCTATAGGATGGTGGAGTGTTTACATTTGGTTGTGGCAGTCACGGACAACTTGGTCATAACTCAAACAATGATGAGTACAACCCCCGAAAGGTATCACATGCCATGTTAAATCAATGATTTCAATGTACATTCAGTTTATAAGAAATTGTTTCTTTGATTTGTAGTCTCTTAAGCCATAGTAGTGACAGAGATGCAACTTTTTAAATAACAATGTGTGTGTTTGTGCTTTCTTTTATTCAGGTATTTGAATTAATGGGAAAAGTTGTGACTCAAATTGCCTGTGGAAGGTATGACAGCTGGCGTCATTGCTTTCAATTTTGTGGCAGTAGCTGGTTATTATATGCTATTTTGATCATAAGTGGATGTAATGTGTTCCATCATCCATGATTGCAGGCTACATACATTGGCTTACGTAAAATCATCAGAGAAGCTGTATGCCTTTGGTTCAGGAGAGAATGGCCAACTGGGTAATAACAAAGTTGTTACTGTTAACAGCCCTGTTGTCGTTGAGAATAGTTGGGTGACTAACGACCGAAAGAGTCACTGCTGTGTGCAAAGAATTGCTACTGGTGGTGATCACTGTTATATTGTAACATTGAAAAATGTAAGTAATATAACATGTAACTTAAATTCTGTGACCAATGACTATTTGCCTCAAGTCAAGTGTTTAATTTATTTCATGCTTTCCGTATCTTAGTAAGCGATGTTTGGAATGTTGATGACAGTTGCTGTACAGAGTTTTATGTGTATGCAACTTATGTCTGAGATTCATAGTTGCCTTGTTGAATTTTTATGCTCACAACCTGAGGAAGCCTTTACATTGGATCTGCTGCCTTTTAACCTACACTAGTACTGTATTGAATGCCGTTGTGGTATACTTAGTACATCATGATTTTTGCCCCTCACTGCTCAGCTTCCTATATGACTTACTGAGTACGTCAAAATTTTAAGAGATTTAGTGAAACTCCCGGCACACCTGAACAGTTTTTATTGGCACTTGAGATTCATAACAGGTTTTGAGAGACTGCTAATTTCCCATTGCTGTGACGTCATATGGATATCAAATTAGGTCAACTTCTGCAAAATTAACTGCATAAAGAGAAGCTTTAATAGCCTTTCAGAAGATGTGAACACATCTATAGTTTTAAGTGGAAAAGCTTAATATGGCATTTGAAGTTTTTACTAACCCATTTTAGTGAAAATGGTGTGGCACATAGCCTACACAAAGGTCTAGCACTATTGTAAATAATATGATTTTCTTTATCAGAACGATTTGTCTTCCTGTGATCTGCGAGAGCAAGACACTTCTAAGCACCTGTGGACTTTGTCTGAGTCCAGCGTGAAGGAATTGGTTCAGCAATTGTCACTACCCAAACCACCGACAGAGATTTTTCAGTGAGTTCTACACACTAAATGTAATATATTAAACATGAGGGACCGTGTTTGACCACATTTCTAAACAGTGAGAAGCGATTTAAAAAAAGAACACACAGTGAAGTATTTCTGAAGAACCTCAGGATGGTTGGTTGGAATTGTGTTCAAACACTGTCTTTAGTACTATTATGGCTGCATTTGCATCTATCATTATGTCTACATTTTAATTGCTACTGTTGGACATTTATTACCATGGAATTCATATGCTTGAAGACTCATAGACTGAAGATAAGGGACCAACTGCACACAACCCCTTTCATGTGGCTCTGATAGCTCAGTTGGGAGACCAATGCACCGGTAACACAAAGATCATGGGTTAGAATCCCATTCAAAGCCTGAAAATTTTTTTCAGGTCTTTTTTCCAGTAGTGTTATGGCTGCATTTGCATCTGTCATAAGTCTACTGTATTGATATTTCTTCTCAATCTCAACTAAACCGGAAAAGAAAATGGAGAAATAAATTACAGTATCTAATATTTAGCGAGATATTCAAACATTGTCATGGTCATGATTTCTTTGTTTAAACTCGAGAAAGTTGGATAAAAAATGTATTACTGGTATCTTGAGCAGACTGTCTGTTTTTCATTTCATTTTTTCTCAAAAGTAGAGAGGAGTGATCTTTAACATTTCTAGTTTCACTATCGTAAATGGTGGGAGGTGCCATGCACCTCTTGAAGGTTAAATGTGATTGGCCAATTCAACTAAATGAACGAACAAAGAACAGAAACAATGAACCTAACCCTCAAAATAATTGGCCACCTGTGAAAAATGGAGTGAATAAAATTACAGGTTTTAGAGAGGTGCGTGTCTTCTTATGACATGATTTTTCATTCCCAGAAAGAGATGTGACATGATAATCAATGTGAGCAGTCTTTCAGAATCTTAAATTCAAATTTGGTTTGTTACTTTTATCCCTTTCCATGTAGTAAATTAGAGACTGTCTTCTCATCTAAAGCTTGTCTGAATGGATCATTTTTGGATAGGTATGTACAGTACTGGTGTTCTGTGTATAAACATCAATACAGTGTAGTGTAGGTTACTTCAGTATGTAGAACACCATGACGCTCTGTATGTGTTTCCTAACTGCTTGTGACACTGCAAGTAATAAATTCATGTATAATCATTTATACACCTGCGTGAACAGAGAGCACTTTGAGAATAAAGTGTCTTGTCTAAGAACACAACACAGAGACCCTGGCCGAGGTTCGAACCATGACCACTTGAACTGGATTTCAATGTCCTAACCATTACTTTAAACCACTGCATCTCCACTTGTCACGCTGCACTCTATACTAGTGAAAACTGTTTATCAATGAAGTGCTCCATTTGTCTGTACCATATGCTTACAGGAAGTAAATTTTATTAATAATAAATTATTATTATGGTCCTATGGGAGGTGCCATTAACTTCTTGTCTTAGTTTGAGTGTTTGATGTTACATTTTCATTTAATCATTTCTCTTGCTATTAAATCTTTCAGATGGAACCATGAACAAACAAGCTCTAGAATTCATGGTATTCATCTCTCTTCAGCAAGAAGGACCTTCGGTTTACTTAATGATATACGACACCAGGAAGTAATCAGCAAGGTTTGTTCTTGTCATCACAAAGTCAGATGGCTGTATTTCAGTTGAAGAGCTTACCAATTTTGATGTCATTTTCTTAACCACGTTAAGCCTGTGTGTTACTTATTTCTTTTTAAAAATTAAGTTAAGTGCACAGGATTATCAAGGATACTGCTCAGTACACCACTTAGTATTGGGCTAGCAATAGAGCAACCTGATTGGCTCATTTGCAATTAGGTTTTGGGCCTTGGAACTGACTTAGTTGATGTGTAAATATGACTTTTGCAGATAGACATTTTATTAGGGTTTAATGTTATCATTGAAAGATTTATCCACGGTTTGCACATCTTGGAAAGAGTTGCCTAAATTTTTCAAGTTCATTGTTTGTAATCTGTGTTAGTCTTCACCATCCTTAACCATTCTCATTCCTCTCTCGTTTCTTAGCATCTCTCTGATGTTTTTCTACCATATTCAGGTTTCCTTCAGATAAGGATAATTTTGTTTGGGGCCAAGATAACACATAATATTCTGAGTTTTTTTGCTTAAAAAGTAAGAGAATCGCTAATGTTCATTTTTTTCTGATCTTTATTCTAGATGTTTGCTGCTATTACAAGAGGTGTCATTCATTCCCTGCAGCAGTCGCCTCCTGATATTGAAGCCCTCAGAGTGTACTTACTTCTTCCTGAATGTTCCGTTTATCAACAGGAAAAACATTATGACGCCATTGTCATTCCATTTAGTGAAGCAATATTGAGATTATCTGCCAATGCTGGCAAAGTCCTAAGTGAGTCTTTGTTCACCAAACAAGTACTGAGCAGTATCAATGTTGTAAAAAAATTCATTTAATGGAGGTGTTGCATTCTTCTGGCAATGTGCTATTCATAGTGGTATACAAATTTGTCAAAAATGTCATTCATACGTGCTATTCATCATCATCATTATCATTCCTGTATGCCCCCTGAGGAGCATATCTCGAACGTCCTCCAGTACACTCCTATGCACAAGCTCTTGCTTATGCTTTGTTCCTCAACTGGGAGTAGCCCACTTGTTCTAACTCCTGTAGCATAGACCACTTCCAGTGTTTCCTGGGCCATCCTAGCTACTTTCCTCCTTCTCACGTACAATGCTAGAGTTCACTTACCTTCAGCCAGGAGATGGTTTATCTTACCATACAATGCCATTCAGTGACATTAACCTGGGTTTGAACGCTTGTCCTCTTGATCATTTGATGTTATTTTTCCACACCTTTGTGTATGTGTCTGTAGTGTCTGTTGTCACTGATTCTAGGTTCATTTTTTTTTTAGGACACTGGTGGTCAAAATTACCTTCAACATATTTTTTTCATACAATGAAGGTATGTCTTTGAAGTTCTCTATTAATTGTGTGAGATTTCCCACACTTTGTCAGGGGCTGCAAATATTTATTTCTTTATTTGTGAGTTATTATAGGCTATAATAACCTCTGCTGAGTTTTTTTTTTTTGCTGGGTTTTATTATTAATATGTTGTGAACCAACACTTCACAGGATTTCTGTCTGATTTTGCTGACAGAGGTAAAAAACATTTCACACATAAAAAACCATTTCCTCTTTTCAGTGACGTATTAATGTTAAACAGAGAATTGTGATGTCCTCTAGTCCCTTGGACATCAAAACACCATTGCAGCATACCACATTAAATGTCAAGAGGACTTCATGTGATCTTTTTTAGATATCCATGGGTATTAATCATTACCATTATTAATCATTATTTTACTGACGAATTTTGGGACTCTGATAACTGGTCACTTAATAAGGGATAGCCGCTTAATAGATGGCTTCTTAATAGAGTTCGTCTGTAAATGATTTATGCACTGGCCATTTTCCCAGTAAATTGTATTATTCTAGACCAAAGCTGTCTGATTTCTATATTCTATTGCGGGCTAAACTGCCTGAAAACCATATGGCTTATACATTGGTATAGTACGACCCCTTCCCCAGGTTACGTGTATACAGCACAGAAAGCTGATCACTTGAGATGAAGGTCACCCACTCACTCATCCTCATCATCCTGGTTGGGACATAAGGCCAGGTTCGCCACTGCTCATGGTTCCCAGTTATTTTTTCAGCCTCTTACCTGACCAACCATTTTTGCAGGTACCTCTTAGTAATCTCTTTTCATTAATAAAGCTAACCATGAAGACTCTTTTTGTGTGTTCAGATGTTTCAAGATTGTATAAAGTATTTACTGCACCTCCCACCTCCAAAGTTCACTGATGAAAATGTAAGTATTTCAATAATTTTGAAACTGCTGAAAGGATACGTTTTTCTAGCCTGCACAGGGAAACCTGCTGAAATTAAAATGTAGAAATGTTTCCAATATTTAGTATTTCTTTTTTAGGCCATAAGACGACAAACAGCTCTTTCATCATGTCTAGGTGTTCTGGAGCAGCTTAATATGGTAAGTCAACCACAAGCCACTCTCTCTGTCATCTTAAAGCTGGAGTAAAATAGAGGGGATAAAGTTCTTTAAAATTTAAAGTGAATTCTTTACTTAGTATGATTCTTGGCATTATCCAGGTCTATTCAGTACATATATTAGTGTCGGAATGTTTCCAAAATGAATACAAACATGGAAAAAGTTGTTCAGGACTATCCTTTAAAAAAAGCATAATTCAGTGATTTTGTTTTCGGAGCAGGGTTAGCACAGTGGCGACAGGGCTACTGCTTGCCTCCCACCAAAGGAGCCCGGGTTCGATTCTGACCTGGTGTAATATGTGGGTTGAGTTTGTTGCTGGCTCTCTCCCTGCTCCAAGGTTTTTTTGTCAGGGTACTCCAGTTTTCCTCCTGCCAAAAAAACCAACATTTCCAATTCCATTTCAAGATAGAGGACCCACATGAAAACCAGCTAGAGCTGATGTAGCTCTTTCTCTAAATATCACAATTTAGTTGATTTATTTCACTTACAATGTGCATGTACTATTATCTGTAAGACTTTTTCTCCTTTCCTGTGCTCCTGTTTATTAGGTTAATACAGAGTCTGGCGACATTGTACCATTTAATCAATTTTATATTCCTGAGATTCAAGCAACTATTGATATCAGAGCTGACTACTACAACTGGATTCAAAATCAGGTAATGAACTTTTATATTGTCGGAAAAAAATGTGCATGTTCATTTTCACGCCAACCAAAGTCATTTTCACATGATGTTGTTGCACAGAATGACTTTGTTTAAAAAGGTGAATCAGAAGTGGGTGTTCAACATGTCAAACTAAAATCAAAGCATTGACACTTTATTGATTTGCACCCCACAAAATCAAAATGAGTGTTTTTTGACAAATACGTAGAACTTTCAGTAGTACTTGAGTGAGGCACAGTGGCATTGTGGTTAGCCCATTAGACCTGGATATTGATCTTGGTTTCTTGTGCTATATTTAAATTCTTTTCACCATCTAGTGCATTGTGCTCTTTTCCTAAGAAATGAGTATGCTATTAAAGCAACAGAAAAATCTTCCACTATCGGAGTTACAACTGTTGTGGTAAACATAGCTAAAAATGTTAGACAACAATACAACTATGATAATCACTTTATCAGATGCTTAATTTGCACTCAAATAGGCCATATTGGTGTTCTCGGTGTTGGACTGGAACTAGCCCTCAACTAAGGCTTGTGCTTGGGGTCCTGGCAAATGCAAATGATATTCCCCCACATGACCCCCCACTGCAAGTTAGTTCCAGTCAAATGCAAATGATATTCCCTCACATGACCCCCCACTGTAAGTTAGTTCCAGTCAAATACCAAGAATTCATACAAAAATGGCCCATTTACGATATCTATTCAGTTTCCTAACAAATGTTGGGATTTTGTTCTGTGAACAAAATAATCTCCATCTTATGTCGATCAATAGACCAATTTTGATATATTAAAATTCAGCCTTAAACAATAGACCTCAGCACGAGGCTCTGGGGAATAAACCCCACAAACTCTGTAGTTATTCCCCAGAGCCTCGTGCTGAGGTCTATTGTTTTAGGCTGAAATTTAATATATATCGAAATTGGTCTATTGATTCTCCACTCTAGAACCTCCAAGATTTGACTTGATGTTATAATCCATGTACAAAACAGTGTCTCAGAGCTTTGTTTTTCCTTGAATTTGCATGAGCAGCTTGCCACCACTAAAATTTCTGTCGAGCCATATCAATCTCAGGAATTGAATTTTTTTGCATCCAATCTCAGACATCTGCTGAGCAGGGGATATTAAAAAGCTTGTAGAAAGAGAAATAAAATCTTGTTTATTAGGCCAGTTGACAATAAACCAGTGTTGTCGTCACACTTGTCTGATACAGCACCAGCGTAACTGAGAACACCGCTGCAAAGTTCACCTCCTTCTCCTTTTGTTTAGATTCTGACAAACCGCCAAGATTTTCGGCACCACCTCTATCAAGTGGTAGGCCATTGATTATCAAAAGCTTGTTTGCTCAGCAGTGTAGGTTTGAATCTGGGAGGGTGGGTGGGTGTTTCTCCCATTTACTTCGCTTCCGATCAAGTCAGTCTCTGTTACTAATCATTTTTTATCCCAATACGTTTCCTTGTTGGATTACCAAATCCTTGACGCCCAGTCGCATGCTGCAACATTGCACTCATAGACAACTTATTCAGTACTTTATTTTGAGGCTGGACCCCTGGGACGGAGGTGCTTGGTGTACCTTTTAGGCCTTAGAGAGCGGTTTTGGTTGCTCTTTGGGTGTTCAGCCTCGAAAGGTCCACGGCAGTATCATTTAGGGTATTGAGCTGAAAAAAAATATGACGCGAGGTATATAGTGTTTTTAGAACTAGGGGAAAAACACTTCAAACCACACAAACCAAGATATAAGTAGCTTTTAATGTAAGTAGCCAGATTAAGTAGCGGAGAAGACAAAACCGTAGCAGTCCACTTTTAGTGCTATTAACTCAGATATGACGTAAGGGCTGCTTCACACTAGCGACGGAATCGGAAGCGGAGTCTGAATCGGAAGCGCAAGGAGCGTTACGATCCAGCGTAAATAAAAAATCGGAATCGTAAGCGGAGTCGGAAGCTCGACGGAATCGGAGTCAGAAGGATCAGAAGAGTTTCTTTTTCGTCCGATTCCACTTCCGTCGCTTCCGTCGTACCGATTCACACTAGGTCATAACTTTATTCCGATTCCGACTCCGATTCCGTCGCCAGTGTGAACCAGCCCTAAAAGAATAGAAACATACTTTGTTTGGAAATGACCGTTAGTCGTCCTTCTTAATTACTCCACCAAACCTGATATCAAGTCGAAATAAAAAAGTGAGATGGATAATAATACTGTTTTGTCATTGTCTGTTGTAGCAAACATTTTCATTTTGTCGCTACCCATTTGTTTTTGATGCTGAAGCCAAAACAACACTTCTTCAAACAGATGCTGTAATGCAGATGCAGGTGAGGTTAATAGCAAAAGGTTGAGAGATACTAATGCTAATAGAAGTATTGCTGCACTTTGGCCAGGACAGTGCAAAAATTATAACCGAGTATCTTTGTTTGTAAGTACACAAAATGAGTGAAACGTTGAAGGAAGAGCAAATTGTTTTATTTGTAAGTTTTAAGCAATTTTTCCATCAATGAAGCCAAATGAATATAACATACACTTTGATTGGCTCATTCTGGGGCGTTATTCTCCCATAATGCCCTGTGGCTGATAATAGTTCATTTAATAAACAATAATAAAAAAAGTGTGTGACATGTTGTCTGTTTCTACAGAGTGCTGTGGAGGAAGTAACTCGCCGCAATTTCCAGTCAATGATGATGATGTCTAGGTTGCCAATAAACCCAGACAACCCTGTACTAGTAATAGTAGTGAAGAGAGAGAACATCGTGGACAACACATTGAATCAAATCATCAAGTGCGGTCCTTGCGACTTGAAAAAACCGCTTAAGGTACAGTTTCTCCTTACTAGTGTTCACTCATTCCCTACAATTCATCTTGGAGGAATTTACTTTTTGATCAAGTTAGTATTCCTGACATGGTTGGCTCCTTAATTGCTTCCCGCCCCACCCCCACGCGAGAGGAGTACGCATTTTTGGGGTGGTGCTGCTGCTTGTACTCTGAAATTGTAATCAATTCCAAGCCCTGAAGAGCTGTAATTTGCATCGTTTTCTGTAAATTATACAGATAATATTTCCGAACCTTTAGCAAACCAGCGCCTGAGAGAAAAAAGTAGCCATGTGGGTCTGACACAGTACAACGAAAAAGTGTGTGCTGATCCCCTCACAGCCATTTTCCACAGTGGGGGTGGGACGCCTGTAAAATCATTAACATAAGCGATTTAAAAAGACTTCCTGTGCAGCAAATTAGTCTTTGCCTTTGGAAATTGGTCCGCTTATATTTCTGACGTATTTTACAGGTTGTGTTTTATGGTGAGGAGGGTGTCGATGCTGGTGGTGTAAGAAAGGTAACCTTTCCTGCTAGGAAAATTAAAATGTTTTCACTCTGAATATCAAATTCATAAAGGACTGGGCACCAGGCAAATTGACTGGCTATGAGGAAGATTTTGCTCGCCTGGTTTGACAATGCAAGGAATGTTTTTCTTAAAACGAAGTTCCGTTTAAAAAGGTTTTGCCCTTCTGCTGAAAACCGTGATGAAACCGCTGAGATTACAGTCAAATTGACTGTGGTCTTGCTGATATACAGAGTTGTAACATTATGGTCAGAGTTTTCTATAAACTTGTTTTATTATTTTGGCATAGAGGGAAGGTAAACAACAACAATGGAAGTTGTAAGGGATGAAGCATCAACAGAGATTTAAATTTCATTCGATGGAATTTTAAATCTCTGTCAACCATTCCGGGAATGGTAGTTTCAAAAAGTTGTCTTTGGTGAACTTAATAACATTACCATCATTGTAACACTGTATGTAGTTCTTCCCTAAAATATTTGTTGAATGGCCTGCGCTGTTGGGCATTTCCTGATAATTTAATTGCGCTTTCTGTAGGAATTCTTTATGCTGCTCCTGACTGAGATTTTAGATCCAAAATTTGGCATGTTCACGTATATTGAAGAGTCCAACACCATCTGGTTCAACGACACGGTTAGTCCAAGCAGTTCGTGATTGTTTTGTTTAGTTTCCTAGGCATGCGTTCTTGTGACATGGTCTTCTAGTTTGATCCTAGGAAGGGAGGAGACGGGTGGTCCTTGTCTCGTTTAGAAGAGTTCGGGACAGAACGCTAATTTTTTTCTCAGAGTATCAAGATCTTTCAGTGTTGCACATGAAGAAGTAGAAAACGTTCGCATTGTACTATGTTAGCGATCTAGGCTGATCAGACAGTAGTATTCAGTCACAAAGTCTTCGTGATTTTAAAATATCAAGCGTTCCTGGCATGTCCTACTCGTTATTAATTAAGTTTTTGTTATTTTGTTTTAGACTTTTGAGGAGAGTCCTATGTTTTTGTTAATCGGTGTCATTTGCGGACTGGCCATCTACAATTCCACTATTGTCGATCTCAGATTTCCTCCAGTGTTATACAAGAAACTGTTAGGCAGGTGGGTTAATGATAATAATTTGCCACAATGAAGCGTTTGAAAAGCCTTGAAAAAGAAAGATTTTAGATTAAATTCTTAGTGATGTCTTTTTGTAGGTACCACTCTTATTCCTTCTCTGTTTGTTTATCAGCTATCTGTAGTTATCTATAGTTATTTCAGGCAGCCAGACCCCTAATTATTTGATTATTATACCCATCGCCTTTTTTTTCTTTTTGTAAAATATTAAGGGGTGAATAAAATTGTTGTTGTTTAAACTGTGCTTTTATTTCTTTTAGGAAACCGAATCTTGATGACTTCAGAGGCTATAAACCTCTTGTTGCCAGGTTATTAGACATACTTTAAACTTGTTGACGTAGGTCAAATAATGGCGACCATACAGCTTATCTAGACACAGCAAACAAAATACGTTGATACAAATAAGCTATTGCATGCCATTCTTACAGAGATATCATATGCTGGGTGAATCTCTCTACAGGTGTATGTGTCAGGGGATTCTGGCGATTACTTGTTTTTGAGTTTGTAAAAATAATATTGTGCATTCAAATCTGAGTGACGCGGGTCCTTCGCAGTAATGACTTCCATGTCGAAGGTCTCAGATTTGAGCACTGTGGGAAATATTTGACAATTTGTTATAGATTGTTCTAAGGACTGTTTAATGTTTTTTCGGATTAATATTATGATTATGCTATGCTAGTGTATTGAACTATGACGGCGAGTTAAATGCGCTCAACGCAAATCAGAAGGCTGAGGCTTGTAAACAAATACCTACAACCTTCTTCACAAGGGTTGGGAAAATTTGTTCCCCAGCCATTTTGTCCCTTTCCGTCCCTCTCCGCCCCTCGCCTGTGCAATGTTGACAAAACACTTTCATCTAACACAAGTTTGCATTTTAGCATTTACAACGTTGTAAAGGTGAATGGGATTTCTGACTCTTATTCTGGAGGTGTTACAGTTAATTTCATGGGTTTTTTTGCGCATTTTCCAACACAGTTTGTTCGTGGTTGTAAGCTATGATTATTTTGTAACTGACAAAACCCAATCCGACAACTGTTTTGTTATTCATTGTTGCTGTGTGTAAATGTGACTTACTTAACTTAACTTGTAAGTGAAATCTCATATGGAAATCAGTTTTGTCCATGAGATTTATAATGATATAACTTTCTTTATGTTTATCGTATAGAAATCTTGAGGATTTACTTGAGTACGATGAAAAAGAGGACATTTCGGAGACGTTAGGACTCACCTTTCAGGCAAGTTGTGCTACTATTTTAGCTGGAAAAATTTGTCCACACTTACAATGTTACATGGGTAGGTAAGGTTAAGTGCTACCAAGCATCCCGTGCAGTCAGATTGATTAATTAGGTTTTTGTTAGTGTTTAGCAGTACTTTCACTCAGTGCCGAGGATTCAGTGGTTCACACGGATGCCTCAGTGGTCACAAATTATGCCTAGAGCCATCAAAAGTGAAATCAGCTGCTATGAGAGAAGGAAAGCTAATTGTAGAGTGCGTCTTGTGTTTTTTATCGTTTAGATTGTCCGTGAGAAATATGGGGTACTGGAATACATTGATTTGATTCCAGATGGCGGGAACGCCGCAGTCACACTTGAAAACAGGTACAACGTTATTCTCTGTGACATTTTTATGTGGATGGTAACGACGATCGATAAATAATCTCGTCCCCGTAGCCAGCGCATTTTCTGACAGCGGTGGCCGACGTTGAGTGGACGAACCGAACAATCCTGGTCCCAGTTGAATGTGTGCGTGCGTTCAAGTTCAATAACGGTTTCTGAACATGCGTAGACAGAGTAACCGCTACAACTTACGCTGGCTCCTCATTTTCCGATTTTTTCCAGAGGTCTCAACTCTCATTCGTTGATAAAGAAGGGTTCAGAACCACCTTAAATATTTATGGTTACTCTGCATTCCTTCCATAGAATTAGCCACCACATAGTCACAAATTGAGTTCTAATAAATTGACCTACTTTGTTTGTTTGTTTTTAGAGAACAGTATGTGGAAGTCTACATCGACTACTACTTAAACAGGGCAGTAGAAAAGCAATTTGAGGCTTTTTCGCAAGGATTTCACCGTGTGTGTGGCGGAAAAGTCTTGGTAAGTTCACATTGTGTGTGGTTGCCTGTTGCCTTTCCACTGTGCAGTGAACAACATTTATATTATCAAGGCGCACGCTAATCAATTAAGTTATGGCATCTGATATTCAGGGTTTGAAACAAAATGTCGTTAAATTTATTGTGATAGAACAAGGAAGTTATCAGAGGAGAACAGTTGCGTGAAGTTTGGCTGATTTTGGTATGAACCTTTTTGTTAACTTTCCAGGAGTTTTTTCACCCGGAGGAGCTGATGCAGATGGTGGTTGGATGTCAAGATTATGACTTCAGAGAACTTGAAGAGGTAACAGAAGAGATTCATGTTCAGTATCCTTTTCTGAGCACGCACAAGAAAGGATGGGTCGTTTAGTGTAGCGCCTAGTATATTGTTAGAGTCTACAATAAGGTCACTGAAGTTTACGAAACACCTGTAAATCCAAACACTCCTTGTCGTCATCTAAACCCTTCCATTACTCTACCCTTCTCCCATCTTCTTCTTTTCCGGTGCCTTATTTCCTCCTGTCCCCCGTCGCCACGTTTCCCCTCGCCCCCTCGACTCCTCACCCCCTCATCCTTTCGCTCCCTCAGCCCCTCGCCCCCTACCCGATATTTTCTAGCCCCCTAGCCCCTAACCCCCATCCCCCTAGCCTCTCGCCTCTTGCCCTCTAGCTTCCTTGCCCCCTTGCCCCCTGGCCCCCTCGCGCCCTAGCCTTCTAGCCTCTGGTTTCCTCGCCCCTTTTCCCCCTTTGCCCCCTTGCCCCCTTGCCCCCTTGCCCCCTTGCCCCCTTGCCCCCTCGCCCTCTCGCCCCCTCGCCCTCTCGCCCCCTCGCCCTCTCGCCCCCTCGCCTCCTCCGCCTCCTTTAGCTTGCTAAAGAAGAGCTTTTTGGTTTTTTTTTCCTCAGGTTGCTGATTATAAAGGAGAGTACCACAAGTATCATCCTGTGATCAGAAACTTCTGGGAAGTATTTTTTGACTTTCCAATTGTCATGAAGAAAAAATTCCTTGGTATGTTAATAGTATGTAGTGAAGCAAACAAGTCCTTTTAGTAATTCTCCCAATAACACTAAACAAATTTTAGCTTGTTATTAATTGAAAATTTAAATTTCAAACTACGAAACGAAGATAAACTAGTAAAGCTAAAACTAAAGCTATTTGTTTCTACTTCTAGCTTTCTTGACAGGAAGTGACAGAGTGCCAATCTTGGGAATGAAATCCATGAAGGTATCACTGTTAAAATAGAAAAATGACATTGTTTATCATATAAACATAATGAAAACGACGTTTTTGACGATTTTCTGAAGTTTTCCGACCACTTTACGATGATGTCTGCAGATTCTCCAAAAGTTGTCCAACTGCCACACGAACGTCTCCGAACATTTCCGGAAAATTTCCGAAGATTTACCAAGAAAACTGAAGATTGGTGAAGACTTCCGAGGAAGATTCGAATATTTTCCGATCATACACCAACAACTTTAAGTACCGTTAAAGGGTCAAACATGACCTCAAACATGACGTCCATAACATCCTCCCTGTAAAAAAAATATCGTACAATTAAAACACCGCAGCTTATATATTAAAGAAATTCCCCATTTGCTTTATAACTATGTTGGTATCTTGTTTGAAGAACAGGCCATACGACTCCTAATCTAACCGCTCTGAGTTGTGCTTATTTTTTTCTACAGATCATAATTCAATCTGTGGCTGGTGGAGAACGCGGAGATCACCTCCCTGTGGCTCACACTTGCTTTAATTTGCTGGACTTACCGAGATATCCAACGAGAGAAATTATGGAAACAAAACTAAGCCAAGCTGTGGAATGCTCAACAGGCTTTGGACTTGCTTGAGTGAAATTTTGCGTCATGGATGTCGTTCAACTTCTGTTTCTGGCCGAGAGAGGCAATTATATCTGTTAAGAGTTTTGGTCAATAGAAGAAACATGCCTTGTTAGAGTTTAGTTGGGTCGAGAGGGGCGATTGGACTTCCACGACTAACTATGAAATTAGATAGATCGACCTTATGGCAAAGAGAGTGGCAAGACATTAAATCTTAGTGTCTGAATAAGAAGATAATTGGCCTTCTTTCAGCGCAGTTTTTGCCGAGGAAGAGACCGGTTGTAAAACCTTGATTTAATGCCAAGGAAGAAGGCAGTCTTGGTTAAAGGTGAAGGAAGAAGAAGACGATCTCGCTAATCAATGCTCACAAAGAAAGCACGTAACGAGGATTCATTAGGCGTTGATCTGGACCAATGTCTGTGAAAGAGAGTTATGGTGCAAATAAGACGTTTTTAGAACAAGCAAGCTTGGAGGATTTTTCATAACACCTTTATAGCTAGTAAGTTAACTAGCAGCAGTGTTTGAGAATTTCTTGTGCTATCACCCGAAGAGTTGTGCTCTGTTATTCTTTTCTCAGCAACTTGACAAGGGAACTCGACAAACCGTCATGTTGTGTGGTATTCCCTCTGACCAAGAGATACTGCAGGCTTAGGTACTTCATCGATGACTCTTTTATGCAACGTGATCTCGCGAAGAGTACTTGGAAAGTTGTCACGTCAGTACAGCGTGACGTCATAAGGTCGTCATGTTGCCTAGCGACCAGGTCGGTGATATCAGTTGTGTTCCAGATGATGGTGTTTTCACATGCCATAATGAACTGCTAGCGCCGGCAATACTAAACAAGACAGGTTTTACTTTTAACATTTGTAACCGAACAGATCTAGTATTTTCTACGAAGTGTCTGACGCGCTGAGCAAGGGCATAGTAACGCGTCTTTAGTTTCGTTTCCGTATGCAACAGTACTGAATTTGTAAAGAAAGAAAAATTAACGTAATCGTTTTTAAAATAAAAAATATTGAAAAACTAATTGGCGAAAATTGATATGTATATATTATATTACTTCTCTAGAGGGTAACAGTTAACGACCGAAGTAGAAAAACTTGAATCTTGAATGAAGGCTGCTTGAAATAATCTGCAATGTGGAAACTTTTTGGCAGTTAGAAAATATCTGGTGCCTTTACTTATTGAATATCTTGGTAAGGAGGGGCCAAAACCATTTGTAATCCAATATGTTATGTGAAGCAATTCTACCAGTTTCATGTACTAATGTAACCCACAAGCAAACGAGATTATTTTTAGTTTTATCCCGAGAAAAAAAAGGCACCTATTGGGGTTGTAAAGCTTTTCTTGACCTAACTCCCCACTAGCCAAAGTGTTTATGCATAAGTGTATTTAATCGCATTAAGTTGTTAAATTGGCAGATTATTAATCTCAATGAACTTACGACCATTTTCATTTATCTTCCTTTTCATTAAGAACGAAAAGAACTCACGCACATATCTTATATTTCTTATATTTCGTCATGCCCTCCGGTCGTAAACCCCTTGCTGCTATCAAAATGCCTCCAAAATGAAGCTTCCGCTCTGAATTGGTAAAGAGGTTTGAAGAAAGCCCTCCATAATCTGGTAAGCTTTGCACCGGTTTTAGTCTTTTTACGGCCGATCAAAATACAGTCGGCCGTGGTATACTCGACGATATTACACCCAACCTCCTCATCATAAGTCGCATGTTTTTCGCAGAGAGTGTGTTGGCATGGTATAAATTAGTTATAAAGGCTTGTATTTATGCCAAGAAAATTCAAGTGACCCGTGGGATATTCTATGGAATAGCACTCACAAGCGTTGCATAATTAACTGATATTTATCATTCGATGCATTTTTTCCTTCCTTTTCATTGGCTGCGAGGCCACCTCGTGACCTGAAAAAATCTACCTAGAAAAAACGCCCATGCGTAATACCGTTTTGCAGATAATATTCTGCGCATGCATAATTGTAACCACACTCTCGTGTTAATATGAAAACCAACTCAGTGTTCGAATGATAAAACAATTATTGAACTCGGTTATCGCAAAATATCGCGCTTTTTCGGTGTCTCTAAGATCAATTATTTGCCTTGGCCCTCAGCTTCAGCAAATTATAATTGATCTGCTCGCCACTGACAAATCGCGATATTTTTTTGCTCAACCTTTATTTGGTAAATTTATTTGAACTCATGAAGAAAAACAAGGGCATTTTAATTTGTTGTAGTAATAAACAAGGGCCAATTAACAGACGCGTCATATTACAGAGCTATTTCTGCGGTAAATGTAATGATTAGTTGGGAAGTGTCCAATTAGCACGAGCATAACAGCGATTTGCAGCGTACACGACTGACTATCATGTTTATCAATTAGGACTAGTTGACAAAAGACAGTAACTTCTTATAACATTAGCATGTTGCCATGGCAATTAATGATAGCTAATTAGTGACGTAACTGATTTGTTATAATTAGTAATTAAGGTATTTTTCATAGCTGAACTTGGCATTCATCAGGATGTCTATATTCATCGGCGCTACATATGAACATCAGAGCGCTCCGAGTTAGTTCACGTGTCAGTCATTTAACTGTTGCTAAGGAGCAAAGTATGACGTAACAATAACGGACCATCCCGGTTGTCTCATCACCCAAAGCTATCGCCTAGTTCTGGCGGTTCACTGTACTAAATCATTTTATCTCTTCTTTCGCTGTTTCCTTGTCCAGTTCAATGGGTTTAATGAACATCTTTTTACGGAAGCGAGGAAAAATACAACCATGCCTATTTTTTCAGCGGAAGACTTCCAACAGTCCCAGTACATCGCACCCTCATGAGAAGGATCTGAACAAAAACAACGTAGCGATCATCGAGGAAGTTCGAATGGCTGTTTTTCTTGCACAGGGCAACTTACCAAGAATGTCGAAAAAAAGGAAGCGAGATTTCCCTGAGGAGATAGCATTGAAGAAAAGAAGTATAGAACACACTCTACGACAGAGGCGAAATGGAATCTGCAACGAGGTTGAAAGAAGCTGGTTCCTACAAGGATCTTACTTAGAAAAGCATCGACATAATTTGCAAGTTACTCACGAGCTCACAGCTCGAGGTTTAATGTGGTGATGTCACGAGACAGTTTCCTGGTATTTCACTTTTGTTTTATTCGTTTGGACATCTCGTTCTACTGAAAATGCGTTCCTACATAATAGCTTAAATACGTTATCGTGAATGGATTTTTAAAAGGAAGAGAAAAATGGAAACTGATTTTTGGAAACGGAACTGATTCTCGATCAGAACCTGAACTGGCTGTTGGTATTTGATATGAATTTTGAGTTCTTTTTAAGAAACATCTGTACTTACTATAATTCAAATTTATAATTATTAAATGATATGTTGTTATGAACATACAAATTACTGTTAAGTACTTCGTCCTCCTGCGAAGCTCTCTTTTTTCGCCAAGTCATTGCACGAACACCTCGTTCTAATTCTGTGATTTTATTAAAAAATCGATTATGAGTTCGAGATTCCTATAAGGCGAGACTTAGTGAGGCCGAAAGTTAAATCAAGTTATACCTCATAGAAATCGAGAGAGAGTGATCAAATTTTAAATAGAAACCTATCTGAAATTTACTTCAAATAACAATGTCCAATTTCTCTCTCAGCCAGAATTGACTAATAACTTTAGAAAAAATGCGCGTACTGAATAGTCATTTGAAAAACGCGCGCTCGTAATTTTTTTTCAACAACATTCAAGTTTATTGCGTAATACGCTTGGCTACTCGGCGCGACATTACATAATGAAATCAGTAACACCAGCTAGTTTACAGGTATTCCACATCAACAAAAATATATTGAAAGTAAATATTACAACATATATATATCTGAATGAAAATTTATACATTCTAAAAAGGCTTAAGTGAGGTCAAAATATCTAAAAATAATTATAGGTATTGCTGAATGAAAACGATGATTAAGTAATATGTCAAACACGAGTGACAGTGTTTCATCGGGATATCCAAACACAGAGAAGATAGTTGACGAAATTCGAGGTGTTTGGATAGCCGATGAAACAAGGTCTCGAGTATTTGATATATCTTCTCAGTGGAAACAAAAACTAAGGTGTAAACGGAAAATGAAAGTGAAACTGATCGTTAAAATCTATGCTAATTAAGACCGGGTATCCAAACCTCCTTCACGGTTACGATTCCCTTTGTTTTAACTTGATGAGTTTGAGAAATGTACAATCTATAATATAGCAACAAATGGAAAGTTAGGTTAAAAGGCCAGAAAAGTCAATTTCCTTTATACTGTTCTTAAGGGCCTTTAAGTTGTGGTAGCTCTATCTAACTCGGTTCCTACTGAGATTTAACCAACAAGTAAAAATTGACGTAATACAGTTACCTGTTATTATCTTTGCGTTGCATGTAAATTGTATGTTGCCATAGAGTTTGAGACGTACTATTTGTTGCTATGGAGTTGATGGTGCAAAATAATAATTACAATGAGACAAATAAACTTAAATTAGTAGGTTGCCCGGGCATTTAATTAGTTAGCACAGAAACAAACGCGTACAAAGGTAGAAAATCCGGCTGAAATTTAAATCCTTGTCAACGGTCCGTCTACAAATGGGTTTGAAAAACGTACTTCGGAGGAAGCGAAGGAAAACAAACCCTTGCCTAGTTTTTGGAAGACAAGTGTCAACCAACGCAAATGCGTCGCAACCTGATGTAATGGAATTCAACAGTAACAATTTTGCAGCCATAAAACAAGGGTGGCTGTTTTTCTAGCGAGGGCACAGATACCGAAAAAGTCCATGAAATCGAGGAAGCGAAGCTCGCAGTGAAATTGGCGGTAAAACAAAGAACAGCAGACAACAGATTCCAATGCAGACCTGAAACGGAATTTGTACCGAGATGGAGAGGACCTGGGCCCAGCAAGGAACTTACTTGGAAAAACACTAACATGACTTACTCCGAGACTTAATGTGGTGATGTGTTCAGAACTACCTGGCATGACACGAACACCAGTTTCTCACAAGAGATTGTTTTAATTTACGCCAAAGAATTTTTGGAAAGCGTAACTTTGTCAAAAGCGTAGCTTTGTATTTGGCGGTGTTGCGCAGGCGTAGTACGCGAGAGGCATGAGGCGAGTTAAGGTGGTGCTAAAGAGAAGCATTTGTTTCTGCGGCATAATAGAACCAAGTGGACCTGCAGCTTACTCGCATGCAAGCTGCCTATCATGAATTACCAACGACGAATCTTACAAAGAAAACATAAAATATAACACTTTCAAATTTCACTCGATAATCACAGAAAATTACTGATGAGTGGCTCAATGTCTGTTCGGTGATAGATCACAGAAGACGTCAAAACGTGATGAGAAAATAAGATCGGCGACCAGTGGCACTGCTAGCATAATTTGCATATTTTGATAATTATCAGATCATTTTGATCCTATAATTTTATCATTTTTAATTTCAAGTCCCAAGCACTTGCTGACGTTATTCGATATTTAACGTCAGTTGGTTTGCGGTTCAGTGATCTCGAGGACTTGGGTCCGGAACCGCAAGTCATTGTAAACCATGTCAGTCCCAGTACCTCTCACTAGGGAAGGCTACAAAATGGCCTCAGCCATGCCAGTCTTGCGAGATCCGAATGAAAACTTGCAGCGTTCTCATGTTTACTTGAATTTCATTGTGGTATTCGTTGCGTTTCTTTGTTGTAGAAAAACGGCTTCTAATAGACATGTTTTTTGGACTTATTTGTATTTTTTTTAAAATGCATAATTTAGCAAAGTGGCATAATTTGGAACTGAAACAGCAACATTTCAGCATAATTTGGCCAGGAAAAGATCTGTGCTACCGGCATAATATACTATTTTGACCACCACTATAACAGCCTATCAGTGACACACTGATTGATTGATTGGCACTCTGCTATCGCCTCGGTGCCACTTTTTTGTTCCTACGTCATCTGTGATCTATTACTGAATATACGTACGGAAACATGGAGTACCATAGAATTGTTTTAAAAATACATACAGACCAGTGATGAGAATTTGCCTGTTAAAAATTATTTTAACTGTTGCGCTTTGCCCAGCAGAAATGAATAACCTCAATTGTAAAAAGTCGAGACAGACACAAACGAAAAGGACAGTCATTCGACTGACAAAAATTAGCCAATTTCAAACCGTTGAATGCACTTTTTTCAAAAAACAATTTTGATATTCTGGCCGAGGCTAAATAGTCCCATTTTTCCGCTGATGTTAAGCTGAAAATTTTCTTTGCGAGGAGGTTTCTGCTTTTAAATGTATTTGGGGGCTGGATGTTGTAAAAATAATTTTGGAGCCAGCCTGCATACACCTGCAGATATTAAGCCTGACGTAGCGTCTTGCATCGAACATATGGCCATGTAGTGCCATATAATTGTATTGTGTTTACAAATTTTTAACACAAAAATGGCATGTTTTTTAAAAGTTTCACAAGGGTTCGATAGTAGAAAACATTTTTCTGCAAATAAGATCACATCACTAGCAGGACTTCTGCTTATCACGAGCTTCGCCTTCAGGTTCAAATTTCGCGGGGTATCTTCTTCTCCCACAGGATGCTTGTGTTCCTATGGGGGGCGGAAATAGAGTCACAGTGATGCAGCTGAAAATCAGGTGATTATTACACATGAGTGACCTATCGCCTCCCTTTTAGCACGTGTAGTCTGCGTGAACCGGACGTCAAAATTACCTGACCAGCTATTTTGGTGCAAAATTCGTAATGTTTCGCTTTCATCGCCCAAAAACACTGAAAAGCATTTCTGGAAGTCAGATTTCACAAGCAGCTCCATGACTACAAAGAAATCTAGTTCTCTAATAGGCCGGGGAAACTTTTACGCATCAAATTTTCGTTTCATATGCATGTCATGTAGAAGCTATTTGGAGAAACTTTCGATTTGTTAGGTTGTTGAAAGTTTCCGCATATCAAGCGACACAAACATTGATAAATCAAGCCTCATAAAGATGGGTTTGAAAACTGTGAAGGGCTCCAGTAAACATTGGATGCTTTTTGTTTCTATGCCCGCAGCATAGACCTTATTTTGCTGCATCCCTTCTATTGCGCATTTGAACATATGCACATGGAACTTTATTTGCGCATGATAAATTCATAGTTACCATTATAATTCCTTTAGGTCCATTAGACTTCGCCACTACAACCGTATCCGGGATAAACGTTCTTTTGAACACTGCCTTCAGTGTCTCCGTGCGCTCGCGTGGAACCTGACTCAGATACAATCGTTCATCGCTGGCGTATAAACAGTCAAACTACAGCTCTCTTGCGGTTCGGAAAAGGAACGCGGGCTCCTTTCCCGTTTAGCGGTTAGCGATCGTCCAGTCCCTGGTTCAGTCCCTGCTGAAATTTTCCCCAGGCTATAAATAGGGGTTGAACCATTTAAGGTGGGGTTCTACTTGAAGGCCGTTTTTCCGTCGCGTAACTTGGGTTTAATGTGAATATCTCGTTCGCGTTTC
>OMLO01000754.1_pt1 | contig 22916 bp, 10 predicted proteins | sample 1674811 | NCBI WGS metagenome assembly OMLO01 (sample SAMN06265003, study PRJEB25207) | coral metagenome | isolation source: Coral host | place: Mexico:La Bocana,Puerto Morelos, Mexico | collected 2008-11-13 | reverse complement strand
ACTTTTCACAGGGGTTGAACCGGCAGACTTGTTCTGGAGGAACTGATAAAACGATAGAGTTTCCTACAAGGAGTAAACGGTCATAGTGAATCACATTAGGCACTGAATCAATAATAAAAGCAATTATTTTTTTCCAAGCGGGCACGGTAACGAATCCTACAATCTGATTAGTTCTTAGCACGGTCTGGATTTTCCTATCTCTGACAACGGTCACAGTAACGCTTGCGTGAATTTTTTTCCGCGAGTTTTTTTCGTTTGAGAGCTTGGAAAAAATAAATAAGTTTTTTACCGGCTTAGGGTCGGTCCCTATAGTGAAAACCTGTGACCTCGGACTTGAAAATGCTGCCCTCGGCCTGCGGAATCAGGCAGCATTTTCAAGACCTCGGTCACAGTTTCACTAAACAGACCTCCCAGCCAGTAGCATATATTTCTTTCACAGTGTCAAAGTCCTATCTACAATCATCACATGAAATCGATATTTTCATTTGTTATATCAAGCACAAAGTATGACTTTGACGTTTGAGAAGAAGTATATCGGATGTCGATGTTTTTTCCATTTATACGAATCCACTGAGCTGTAAGTCATTTAGCCCCCGACGAAAAGCTGGTAATGGCCCATTTTCACTTGTGACACGACACGACTGTTCATATGGTAGAAAAATCAGGTTGATTTGATTAAACTTAATAGAAACGATTAAACGCCTTCGTGACGAATATAAAGGAACGAGTTTTAGATTGCAGTCTGACAAAAATGCAAAACAAAGCACTGATTGAGAGCTAAACTTAAGTGGGGACTAAACGACCAGAGAGTTACAGAATAGAGTGACAAGACCTTAATACACCTGTCCATAGAGTATGTATCAGATCTATGTCGCAAAGTAAAATATGTAAATAAATCTACTTTTAATTATCAATTTGGCGTTGGTGTTCTTACACCAAGATGGCAAAGGTTGGAAAGTCTGCATACGTGGTTCATCAGGCCGGAAGTTATTCCCACCGGTTTCTGTAGCATGAGACGACTAGGAGTATTTCTATTCCCCCCGGATTGGATACTAGTCCATCGCAGGGTTAAAGTTACCCCCATCATTAAATTCGCCAGTACCCACTGGTACACCTGCGAGTATAAAATGGGCTTGAACCCGGACCGCTCGATCTAGAGTAAAAGCGCACTAACGATGAGGCCACCACCCCTCCAATTACACCAAGATAGAACCATCTAAACCGTTCAATGCCAAAAGAGCAACTTCACACGAACTTGATTCACATGTAATTGGGTGCGAGCAGGTGCACTAGTTCTAGCAAAACCGTGGTGATGTTCTATTTTGTCTCTTCCTTTTTCTAATTTTGTCCTACCTTTGCACGATTTAATTATTCGTCCTTCTCTATTGAAGAAAATCGGGTTACAGTTAAATCTGCTGACGCACATTGCCGAGGGATTAGTAACGCATTTTGCCACCTTGCATGGGTTATATCCACACAGCTCAACAGGATCAGCTCGCACAAGGTAGTTCCCACCTGAATTTCAACAGATATATATATATAACATTATGGGGAATTTCTAATTGTATATACTAATTAATACTAATCAATACATGGAACTTGATGAAGAATTGTCTTTCTAAAACTGCTGAGAGAATGGGACATCTCTTCTTTAGAGCAATCCTGGTTAAATCTGCCGTGCGGGGTAACATGAACGGGAGGTATTTGGGGGTGGAGACAAGAGAAAAATAGAGTGATCAGTAGCAAAGTAGGAGATGGAGAAAACTTGTAGTCTTTAGACGGCGGAAATCAGAAGAAAAAGAACGACTGGCGGGGGCGGGAACTGAGAGTGAAAATAGTAGTAGGTAGGAAGCTCAATCCACTTCCCACTCCACTTTCCGCTCCGCTTCTGCCTCAGCTCCTCCGTCTGTTTGGATTCTGGCTTTATGATTTCTTTGGTCTGTAGCTAGGCAATGTCGTGCAGAGTTCATTGACCAATTGGTTCCAACATTCCGATTTCCTTCAACCGATCAGCAGAGAAAAGGCCGCGGAGCAACGGAACAAATATTTATACTGCGCAACATCATTGAACAATGTATTGAATGGAACGCGAACCTTTGTGCCTGCTTTGTCGACTTCAAGAAAGCATTTGAATATACCGTGGCATATTCTTTAGATCGTTCTGCACTATGGAGGATTATGAGGAGCTACAGCATTCCTGAGACGATTGTGAAGATAGTGATGTACAGTGGGAATGAATGCGCTGTAATTGATGGGTCAGGTGTGTACGACTGGTTCGAGATCAAAACCGATGTTAAACAGGGTTGTTGTCTGGGTTTCTTTTCCTGCTTGTTGTGGATTATGAGAAGGAAACCAAACAGGAGAACACAGGTGTCAGATGGAAGTTCAATAACGTCTTAGAATACGTATACCTTGACTTTGCCGACGACCATTCCCTGATCTCTAGCAGTACAAGTCATATCCAGACTAAAGTCAGCAACCTGGGACGTTATGCAAAAATTACGGGCCTCAACATAAACTCAGCAAAGACCATGATGATGTGCTGGAACAACACCGTAGGCAGAAAGGTCCAGGTCAATGGAAAAGAACTGGAAACGGTGTCGAAATTTGTTTATCTAGGAGGAGCAGTGACCCAGGAGGGGGGCTCAGATGAAGACATCATAAGCAGAGGTGAAAAAGCCAGAGCAGCATTCAGCAAGCTTAGAAACATATGGAAGAGCAGTTAACTGAAATTGGAAACTAAACTGAAGATCTTTAAGTCCAACGTTATAACTAGTCTGTTATACGGTTGTGAAACATGGCGTATGACTAAAAGAGATGTGACCAAGCTAGACGTATTTCAAAAGTCTGAGAAGGCCTATGAAGATCTATTGGCCTATGAGAATATCAAATGAGGAGATTCGAAAGCGGGCTAACATCAGTACCATCAGTGAGTAAATCTTTCGAAGCGTCGAAAGTTCATCGGTCACGTTCTCAGAATGGAGCCAAATAAACATCCCAAGACAATATTTACGTGGGACCCAGAGGGAAGAAGAAGTCGAGACAGAACGAAAGGGACTTGGCGAAGGACCGCAGAAAAAGATAGAACAGCATTGGGTTTTGGCTCATGGAACGAGGCAGCAGTGGCTGCTCGTAACCGTATGACATGGCGAAGGAGAGTGTCTGGCCCTATATACTCACTTAGGGTCATGGTCAAAATCTAAATCTAATCAGGAGCAGAACAAACTCAAGCCTGATTTGACGCGTGTTGATTCATCGAGCAATTTACAGCTGTCGGGAAGGGCTTCAATTATAAATTGTTTTGGAATTACAACAATTTTTCATTAGAACAATTATAAACGTTTTCTAGACTAATTCTAATGAAATCAGTTCACCTCAAGCCAGGAAACAAAATCCACCAGTTCTTTTTTTACCTTTCCTTTTTTTTCGCTCTTATTCATTACGATTAGCATCACAATCTGCAGGGTAAAATGATGGTTAACCTACCAGGGCATCTGTGTTCGTTGCACCGTCTTCTTTGTATTCGTGGCCCATAACAACCCTTGTATGGTCTTCTGCATCTTCTTCTCCTCTTTTTGATTCCACCATCACACGAATTGGAGCATGGACTATATGAAGACCACTGGCCAAATCCTAAAGAAGCTGAAAAGTAAAACAGCTGTTTAATTTCCCACCTTTTAGCATTGTATAACATAAATTACAAAAAGCCCCGAACGGCTACTCGTGCGCGTGTAGATGGTATTGGAAGGCCACGATCGATCCCGACGCGTTGGTCGTTACTCGTGCCGACTGTTTATCGATTGGTCACACAATACCTGATCATAAATCGGTCTATTTTTTTGTTGACTAATTTTTCAGAGGCATGGGCATAAATATATTAATTTTTTTGCATTAGATTATCAACACCCCCCACCAGTTCTCCATGTCAATGTTCCTAGCACTGGACATTTCATGTTCACATGCGTTGAACATAAGAAAAGAACCTCACATTTGCATTGCCTGAAGGGACATCTTTGCACTTGAACAAGTGGCGCAATACAAGGTTTCCCGCCATTCACAGGCGCTGGATTAGTACAAGAGCGAAATCTTTTACTCTGTGTTCGTCCACATCGCCGGCAAACAGACCACAAAGACCACTCTGTCAGACCACCATCAACTGTAAAGGAATAGATTTACGTCAGCTTTTTTGAACTTTTTTATCATTTCATATTTCTTTTATTTTTCAATGGAAGAGACATTCTGACTCTTTCATTTCCTTTTTCTATCACAGCTGATCGATAAAGAAAAGGGCGCCTCCTAATATGTCATTGTTGTAATTTCAAAAATTGTTGCTAGGTCCTGGCCGTTACCTTTCCTTATTTAATCAGAAAAGTATAAATACAGGTTCAGTTTATACCGAAATCGTAATCCACTGAACAACACATAAAGAAAAGCAACATGTTTAAAGGAGATACATCACCATTTGCTCATCTTGAAGAGTTTAGCCCAAAATTCTCAAGGTCGTCGTTTGTAATCCGAGTTAATCTTCTGCATCCTTAAACATCTTCGCTTGCCAAATATATTCTTATCATCGTAAAAGTTGTATTTTGCTCTAAAAAGCGTTTGCTGATAAAATCTTTAGTTTACCTGGGCATTTTGATGATGCGCATGCTCTCGCTTGCATCCTCTGACCAACACAATCTTTTCCTTTACCCTGTGGGGGAGGGTTGGTGCAGTAACGTTCTCGGATGCTCACAGTGTTAGTATTACAGGATTTAGAGCAAGTCGACCACTCAGTCCAACCAGTTAAACCTCCATTCACTGGAAGAGATTTAACATAAATCAATTACTACGATCATGGATACTTTGCGTGTAGAGTAGTCTGTCTTATAGTCAGCCCGGGTGTCCCCGGGATGTGTGTATGCTTCAAAGCACTTGCAGCTGAAAATAAGAGTGATTCAAATTATGCCGTGGAAATTTACCAAAAGCTTTTTTTATTGGCCTAGCGGCCCTTTAAATAAGAAAGTTAGGCCCAACGTAAATACGAAACTTCTGAACTTAAGCCCGTTGCTATATTTGAGTTTCTCAAACTCGTGAATAATTTATAAATAATTCATCATGCTTAACAAAGGAAATCAAGGCCGTGTTGCAAATCTGATTTTAATTAGCGTAGATCTTTACGATCTGATTGTTTCGTTTTCTCCGTAGTAGATCATATATCAAACACTCGAGTCAGTGTCTCGCCACATTACCAAACAGCTCGAGGTTCGTCAACAATACTCCCGTGCGCGTCGTATTTTCAACTCTATTCTCGGTGTTTGGAAATGTGATCAAACACTGCCTTTTGTGTTTAATAGTTACTTAGGACTCCTGGATCGTAGCGAGAGTTATTTGCTCCAGAAGTCGTGCGTTCATAATAATAATACGAGCATTGGTGTCAAAGACCCTTTTCCGGCTGCCTAGTACGCGAGGGTCGAGCGAGGGGGTTAAGGCCAAACCATCCGACCACCAAAACTAATAAATTCCACTTTTTGGTGAAACAAAATGCTCAAGAGTTCCTGACAGAGAGTGAAGAAGGTGGAAAATATTAATGGCAATGATGTTTAAGGTGTTATATTTCACTTACTCAAACAGTGGTACATTTTTACTAATCCATTTTTTTAAGAATCTGTCGATCTGACTTCTTGACTTGATAAAACTTTCAGCTCTTTACGTTATTTGATTGCAATGTAATGTATGTTTCCTAAATAAGAGTTACAAGCCTCGGAAAAGATTGTAAACTCGTGGACTCATTGTCTCCTTAAATCTCAGCCTGATTTTAGTCTTACCAGAACACGGTTCCATCCCACAGTTTCTGGTCTGAACCCAGTCTCCCAGGCAGTGCCGCCCACCAAACATTGGCTTAGGGTTATTACAGTTACGTTGTCGACGCTTCAGCGCCCCACCACACGTCGCTGCGCATTGTGACCACTGGGACCATGGAGAAAAACCGCCGTGAACTGAAAGCAAAACAAACATCATCATCATCCTTAAAAGAGATTACGTCACGGTTTGCGCATCTTGAAAAGTTTATCCCAAAATTTTCAAGTTCGTCGTTTTGTAATCCGTATTAATCTTCTCCATCCCTAACCATCTATGTTCATTTTTTGGTTTTTTATTATCTCTTGAATTGTTTCCTATCTCATTATACTACTCTATTCGCGTTCATTTCAGTTTAAAGGAAATTTTGTGCGTGGCGCAAATAACACAAAATACCGCACTGGGCTCCTTTACAGACTCTTTACCGTGGTTGTCGTTCTTCTATTTACTTAACAGTGTTACGATCTGCTTTTCATTTTTGAGCACTATTTGACCACTTTCCAATATGTACCAAATTAATTAAATCTAGCTTGTTGAATCGAAAATGGCAGTTGATTTAAGTGCATTAGGGACGGACCATTTTGTTTCGACGGGGAGGGGTGGTAAATTGCGAAAATAAATTTCCTTCATAGTAAAAACTGGCGGAAAGAAATTCATGTAATGGAAGCCATGGAAAAAAAGTATAGTAAGTACTAACCAGGTCCGTTTTTTTTAAGTTAAAATAATTCTTGTATAAGCTATTGTCCATTAAAAAAAACATGCACAACCCAAAGGTTAGAAAAACAATTCATACCCCGGAAAATTACCCACCCACCCCCGTCAAAAAAGTAATGTTCCCTCCCTTAGGATGAATTAAATGCTTTGATAAATATAGGGAAAAACATAATCTGCTCCCTCGTTCCCAAATTCCCAGCAAGGCCTATCCTAGATAGGTTTAAAGTTTGTTATCTATTTCTCAAAATACCTGGACACCTGAGAAATTGGCACTGCTTTGTTTGGGTATCAGAACCTTGGCAGGTCTTTTCACCAATCAGCTTACAAGTTCGTTTCCGATGCGTGACAGCTTGGTGACCACAAGTAGCTGAGCACTTAGACCACGGTGACCAATCAGAATAGTTTGCGCCAGAAACACCGGACAAAGCGGGAGGCTTCGCCAAAGCTGACGAACTTGATGGTGCGATCGGAATTGACAGAGAAGTCTGATTGGCTGATTTGGCTGACACAGGAGACTGATTGGTTAATTTGAGTGGATAGGCTGGTTGAACTAGAGGCGCATTTGCGGGTTTCAGGATAGGTGTAGAAACTGTGTAATAATTTGCAAAGAGGAAAACAGATGAAAAATATTATCACTTATAATCCATCAAATATTTACCCCCGCGCGCGAATGGTTTGAACGCGTCACTTGACTTAATGTTCCCCAGCTAAAACTGTGCAATATCCGAGTGATATTCTCCAATTTTCAAAACGGCGCTTCGTATCGCGAAAATATTTGAAGGATAATAAACACAATAGCCTCCATTTAGCGCGAAAAGATACTCAAGCCGTTCGCTTCTCGGAACGGATAATGACCAAGGACAAATATCCGAACAAATTTCCGCGTGAAATCTAGGCCATGACTGACATAACCTGAATATGAGCCTGGCCAAACGCGCGCAACATTTCAGTGCAACAAATTGCAGCGTTGTTACGAGCAGCATTTTGAAAACGTTTGGAACATTTTGTCTGCAACAATACTGCAATATTTTGCATTGAAATAGCCCATGCTTTTGGTAGTAGGAGGAACCGAAAGAGAGACTACTCGTAGTTTATTTAGCGTACTCTTAACACACCGTATTCAAATATGGTGAACAACATCCGACTGATCAAATCCTTGGTACGTCTCACAGTACATATTGTTTTTTTTCAAATTAACGCAACCAACGGCATTATTATCGATTCTCTACTATCCTCACACAACAAAGAGCGCTTTCTTTCTGCTCTTCGCACAACGCACAACCCCTTCACCTAGCCCGATACGCAAACAACTCTTGGCCTGATTCCCGAGGCAGGGGTTCTACCCTGTATGGGCAAGTATTAACTTATGGTTGATCATCGCAGTTATACACACAACTTAAGCAGTTGTGAAATTAAAGCCTGAAAAAAATTCAGGCCTGAACGGGATTCGGATCCATGACCTCTGCGTTACCAGTGCAGTGCTCTACCCACTGAGCTATCAAGCTAACTGGGAGCTAGTCACATTGTGAGTTCGTAATATACCCGTAGAATGTGAAGAATGCAAATAAATTATGAAAGATCATATATTTGAACTGCGGAGAAGTATATGAAGTCAAGATTGATCATCGCACAACTTAAGCAGTTTCAGGCTTTAATTTCACAACTGCTTAAGTTGTGTGTATAACAGCGATGATCAATCATGACTTCATATCCTTCTCCGCAGTTCGAAATATATGATCTTTCATATATTTATTTGCATGGGAAGGTATGCTTGGCCCCAAAGGCCAAAAGTATGTTTTTCACTCTGGCTTGGCATTGGAGGAGGGGTGGGGGGAGGGCAATTTAACAGTGAAGTGAAGGAAACTAAGTTTATTCGACAATTTCACTTACTTGTTTTAATGAAATTCCCTTGTTGCGGAGTAGTATTAGGAACTACTACCATCACTCTTGGACAAAAAGGTACAATACAAGCGACCTTCTGAATTTCAGAACCAATGCACATCTTCCTAAAGTCTTCCGGTATAGCTAGTGAGCAGGTTCTCTCGCGCGTACGGTATGAACCAACGCCGCAGGTCTTTGTGCATGCCGACCAAGGGCTCCAGTCAAATTCATTCTTCACGGAGACTGTCTCGAAAACAATTTTTGTTATTGCAGTTCAGTTAGGAATACTCAGCTCGTACCAGTGCAACGAAATTTAGGAATGTATATAAGACAAGAACTATCACCAACGTGCAACAAAAAGCGAGAGTGACTCGCCATCTTTCTTTTCTCTTTCCTCTCACCCTTCCCGCATACATATACGCGTGTCTAATACTCACTCAGCAAAGCCCCAGTCCACCACGCCAAAGAAAATTATTAAAGTGTGACAAGGCCTAACTGACCTGTTGCTAACCAGATGCAAACCTTAAGAAACTCAGTTTATTTGTGGTAAGGTGAACGTGGTAATCTTATTTTCAGTGCTAAATGCTTAGCACCAGGCTCTGTCTGTTAAAAGGAGGAAAATGCTGTCCGTCATATAAATCGCTATCCCAGTAGATATTGACAAGTGTTGACAAAACAAATTGCGCTCTCCACTGGATAACGATTTGTCCACGGGATAACATTTATCCACCTTTTGAACAAGTGTATTCGGCCGCCCGAAATACTGTTGATACGGCCTTCTATTTTATTTTATGTCATGTCTAAAGGTTTTAAAAGTAAAATAAATAAACTAACTGTTTGAAGATGTCATTTCAGAAAGCCCAGCTTCTGTTCTAAAGCCTGCGATAAAGTCCTCGGGACACCGGGGAAGAACGCAAGGCTTCACTTCTGACGTGGAACCACTGCAGCTCTGATTGTTTTGTTTGAAGCAAGAGCGTTTACGCACGCGCAACAAGTTTGAACCGCAGGTCCGGGAACATTGTGACCATGGGCCCCACTCTGTGAATCCATCAGTGGAATTGGAAGAGCCTCCAAATGGAAACAAAAAGAGTAAAGATTAAAAGCTGGGATTCATAAAAGTGGTTAAACAGGATTGCTGGGGCTTGACCAGGTTTGCCAATGTGCCTAAACAGAAAATAAAAAATTTTGACTCCCAACTGTAGAAAGCACAAAGAGTGTATCCATTAGTGCTAGGTTAGTTAGGTTTCACTACAAACGTTTGGTTTAGGATAACCTGCGATCAAGTTGTCTCTTTGTTTCGCATTCGCGGAAGATAGAAAAAATATTTTGTTCGAAAAACAAACCAGAACTTTTTCTGATAAAATGAAAAACTGCTTTTCTTGATTTTGAATTTTATGTAGCAACGTTTTTAGTTTCCTTGGAAACTGGCGCATTTAGCTTATTAATCAGCCAGAGATATGATGAGAAAGGTAAAGTAGCTTTGGACAAAGAAGAATGTGCTAAGGTTTGAAACAAGAATAAAATAGTTTTCAAATTTGCTTTCACAGTAATTTACCTTTTTCAACTAAGCGTTAGATATGTTCCCTAGAAATTGTTTCCCTTGCAGTTGAGTCATTTACGAATTTACACGTCAGTTAAGATAAATTTGAGAACTTGATTCAATATAGAACAGCGTAAGCTGAGATCTCACCATTTTTGAATTTCAAATTTTGCGGGAACACCTTGCTCGTGTTGTAAGCACTCCGACCAGGTGAGCACGGTGGCTTTAAGCAGTGACGTCGTTCAGTAGACCTACCCTCGCACTCCTCCCCACCGTACCTAGGAGGGGGATCTGTGCAGGTTCTCTCGCGCTTCCGGTACGAATCAGATCCACACGTCTTAGAACACTCGGACCAGTCACTCCACGGTGAGAAAAGGCCGTCGACTTAGAAGAAAAAAAAAACACAGCCTCGCAAAAAAACACAGCCTTGCATTAAACCTGACCAGTTAGAGACCCGTTCATGCACTAGCAATATTTGTAATCTGGATTAATTACGTGTTGTTGTGCATGAAAAAGAAAGAATCCTAAAACTTGTCGTGTAAGAAGTAAAAAAAGAAACAAGAAATAGATAACAACAGAGAAGAAACAAGTCAGGAATGAGATGGAATCCACTAACCGTGTCCCGATGTATCTGTCCAACAAGTTTATAATGTAGCATGCTCTCTGCTTTAAGCTCAAAACAACTCAATATTCCTAATACTTACCAGAGAACCTTCTATTAAAATGTTGTTGTCTGAAACGTTTTGGAGTTGATTTTAGATCTTTGCAAACCCATGAAAGATTTTAAGAAGACTTTGAGGCCAATTGGGCAAAGTTAGTTTTAATCAAGGTATACCATGAACTTAATTTTTGTCTACTTATCTCTCGAGAGTAAAGGCAGTTTACCTGGGCATCTTCGTATCCGACAGTGCTTCGTTTGTACTTTTGGTCCTAAGCACGAGTTGTCGATTCCTACGGCGTTAAACGCGCTAATGCACGAACGCGATCGCGTTTTAATTCCACGTCCACACGAGGCACTGCAGTGCGTCCAATCGCTCCATGGTGTGAAACCGATGTCGTTGTCTCCCTGCACATGAATGGTCTTACCACCATTCTCGTACGTCTCCTGCTGATCCCCTTGTGGCATGGAACCCATTCCTGGTTTTAGAAACTGCATGGAAGACATAAGCTGCCGAGATTGGAAATCAAGAGGTTGTGATGCGTGAGTAAACTGACGGAGGTTTGGCATTCGTTGGAAACGAAACACGCTCGGTGCGTTGGGCATTTGCCTTACGTTTCCTTGCTGCGGCATATTGAGTAATGACTGTAGAGACGGTATGTGCGCCATTTCTTGGTCAATGTTTGCCAGTCCGCTGTAACCTGCAATGGATCGTGCGGTGTTGCTGGTGTCGGGAGCTGTGCTTGGAAGACGGTTTGACATTTCCTCAATAACCGGTGTTGCCGATACAGTTTTAAAGATAATTTGTTTGTTATTTTTTGATGCTTCCAGTGCTGGTATTCCTGGATACAAGCGGATTATCATTTCAGTATCATTTCTTTTGTTTCCCTGTCTTAAAGAGATTAACTACATTGCCTGTTTGGCAAGTGTTCTGCAATGCTCACAGCATTTTCAGCTCATAGTTGACAAGATAAACAAGAATTATCAGAGGTTCTCGTCATAACCGATTTGCCACTGAGTCTACCACATTCACAGGCCTAGCTCAATTTCTCAGTATTGCTAAAGTAAGGCTAACGCGGGCAAATTATATCAGAAACAGACTAATTACGACCAATCTAATTACCAGAGCAGTAATATGGCCCACATGACAAGCTAAAGCAATCGTCTCTTTACAAATATTTGAAGTATTGTATAAAAATCTTGATCAAGGATCCTTGAGCAGCTTTATAAAAGGAAGACATGTGACAGGATCGTACACTATATCGAAAACATTATATATAAAGAGACCTCAATAGATAGGTGGTCTTAATGTTATAGTCTGCACAACTCTGAATGACACCTTGAAGGGCTAATTATGGCCAGTTCCCTCTGTGAGACGCGCCTGCTGGGAATCATGGTAGTTGTTTCTAGCAAACCAAATATCCAGTCATGATCACCTGCACGCGCAACTCATACAGGAAATTGGCTATTACTCATGGCAAGATAATAGGAGTTAAATGCTTGACGAAGGTAATAGAATTATGAGTTCATTAGACGCAACAGACAAAGTCTTCAAACTACATTTGGGACACACAAAGCAAAGGAAGATGATGCATTTCTCCAGCATTTGGTAGGTCAATAAAAGGTATGGGAAGCCTTCATCTTAAATTGTATTCTAACTAAAACTTAAATTCGACGACGAGCACACCATATCTTTCAATTAATGGTTGCTTTCATTAAGCATCACTTCATAGAGGCCTGGAGCTAATAAATTGATTACTTGGCTGGTGTGGCTCAAGTGCCTCATCCATTTTCGAAGTTTTTTTCTTTACCATTTAAAGAATAAACAACAATCACGAGGGCTTGTTCTCTTCATTCCAATTCTTCTCTCTACTCTACTCTTAAAATATTTACCCGCTCTATGAGGGCATTCCTTTGGTTTACAATATTCAACTTCGAATCTCCAACCGGCGCAGTCATTGCCTCCAAAAGTTGGAGGAGGGTTGGTGCATAGACGCATACGCATGCGCACTGCCTTTGGACCGCAAGACTCTGAACATGCAGACCACTCTGTCCATTGAGTAAAGCCACCATTCACTAAGACAAGAATTTTTTAATAACAGTCTTTTAATGACAAATCCGCCTGAAAACCTTACATGTAAAAGTTGGTGACTCTAAATTGCAAATTTAGCTAGTATGTCGTGGGACTTATAGATGAACAAGGATTATGTCAACATTTATGTCGAAATTGAAGATGACTAACGTTTGCTTTTGTAACCCATTAAAAAAGGCTCGTTTCAGTTATTTTTTTTCCACCAGTTAGCTCAAGGAATGCTTAAAAGCCTAATTATACACTTTTTTTCATTTTCAAATCACTAACTCGATTAATCTGGTTATTTAACAAACTTTTTATGGCTCTGTGATAGGTCTTCTAACCTGGACAGTTTTTTGGAACATCACAGGGTACTGTCTGGTGGTTCCATCCGGGACATTTGACAATAGCGTCAAATGGCGAGCTCTTGTTGCAGTAAAGTGAGCGTGTCTTCATGCTGCCATTGCCGCACGACTTGGTACACTTAGACCACGCACTCCACCCTGCTTCTTCTGAAAGAAAACACGCCTTATATTGAGAACCAATAGATTATAGAATGTACATTGCCTTGATGTACCATCACACAAGCATAGGCGTGCCCAGGATCACGAAAGAGCGCGTTTCAATTTAATGACGAAATGAATGGAACGTCAACGTCAATGTAAAAATTCCGGAAAATAAAGCTTTGACGCCTTTTTAGCAGTGTTTGAATATTTTTTTGATGACCTCCATTGTATTCAATCACTCAAAAATTTAGATATTTTGGGTGAAAGATGACATGATATGCCCTCCCCCACACTCCAAAATGCATGAGGCTTACGTATTGTAAGTTGTAAGACACTGAGGACAAAGGGTAATAAGGTTCATCCCCGTCAAGTTATTTTTGAAATGGTACCTTGTTTTTCCGAAGATAATGTTACCACGCGCGTTTCGAGGATATGTTTTTGTGGAGGATGAAAATGTGAGTACAACCCTTGGGCTGTCAATCCACCTGAGCGAAATCCGCATGATAGTATTGGCTAAATTTTTTAACCCGTAGGGAATATTGGAAGCCCGGAGGGGTCTAAGAATAGGTTGATATGGAGTGGCTTAGGAATAAGGCCTGTATGGGGGGATAACTTCCCAATCCTTCATCCTCTCTTCATATTATGGTATATGGCACGTCTTACCTTCATCACCGCTAACAACAATATTTATCTCCTTTTCTTTCGAACCAGAATCTGAAACATCTGCTATAGTTTCGATTGTCCCTTCCTTCTTCACAACTGGCTTGCCTTCAATTGACCTTTTAAGTATGTTTGAAGATGACTTGAAAAGATTTTCTACGTCTTTCTCATCTTCGCTATCCATCTTTTCCAGTTCTTTTAAATCTCTCTGATCGCCACTGTTTGCAGTTCGTAAAATCGATGCGAGCTGAGTTTGAGCATCAGACCCAAATGTTCCCAAATCTTTATAATCGGAGCTTAATACTTTTCCTTCTGGTGTCAAGTCGCGAAATACACCCTCTTTGATTGCAGATGCTCTCCATTGTTCATTTTCACCGCCTTCATGTTCTTCATTAGCGTCACCTTCATCGTTGCTTTTGGAATTCTGCATGAACGCCCTTAGTTTTTCTTGAGAATTTGCAAGAGATTCCCTGAAATTCCCATCTTTTGATTTGTGTTCTTCTTTCTGACGCAGCGAGCTCTGTGAGATAGCTCTTCTGGAACCGATAAGGTCTTCAGGCTGACGGAATGTCTTAAATCCCTGTTTATCCAGATCCTGTAGCGTATCCACGTAGGTCAAGTCGTGTTCGCTTTCTTTTCTCAAGGCGTGTGACAGCTGTCTCTCAAAGTCGGGGCTTCGAAAAGTGCCGTCGTTGAATTCAGTCTCCCAGTCACTTATATCCCTCTTTGCCGACTTGTTTACTTTAGAATGCCTTTCTTTTGCGGATTTTGAATTCATCTGTGAATTCCTCTTGATTCCAATCTCGACACCAGCACTTTGGAACATGTTTTTCATTCTGTTTATGTCGTGCTTTTGTACAGCGTCTACGTACTGCAAATCGTCTTCGCTTTCTTTTCGCAGGGTTTCAAGTAACAATCCTTGAGCCAGGTCGTTTTTGACGTCATCAAGCGGAATCACATCGCCATTGAGAATGTTATTGCCTTTCTTTACAACAGGAATGTTTAATTTAGCGTCTTTGAATTCATAACCACCAGGAAGCTCGCGTTTCTTGCGAGGTTCATCTGGTCTAGTCTCTATATTTTTATTGTCTTTGATGCCCATTATGAGTCGTCCTTTATTATATTTCTGAGAATCTTTCTGACGTCTTGCGGTCTCGTCTAAAACCTGGTTATATAATCGACGTTCAAAAGCATAAGCAGGATCGCGCTCGTCAAATGGAAACGACTCTACCTCCTTAACATGTCTTTGGTGTCCTTCGAAATCTCTCATGATTACATTTGAGATATCTTCCTGAGCCTTTGGACTAAGCCCTCGTATTTGATCTAAATCGCTGTTCAGCACATCAGTTGACGACTCCCAAGACTCTAAATCTCTCTTATGATTGAGACCATGGTTAATTTTCTTCTGTTTATGAAATGTTTGAAATGACTTAAGAGGCAACAGCTTCATGTGCTTTCTTTTGTGCGATGCTGCATGGGCTCTTCGACTTTTTTCTCTCGCTTTGTGGTTCAGCTTTCGTTGCTTTAATATCCTATCGACAAGTCTTTTTATGAAAGCGTCTGACTTTTCCTGCTCTTCGTCCGTCTTTGTATTGTAATACTCTTTAGTAGCAGGCGCCCCCCTTTGAACGCTGCCATTTTCTGCGATAGCGCCTAAAGTTGGCGGTTTGTGAGCCAAATGCTTTTCAAGCTCTTTCATTTCATTTGCAGTCAGTCCAAATATGACTGAGGTTGGACTTATTTCAGACTCTCGAGTTCCTGGCTGATCCCGTGATTTTGTCGGTTTGTTTCTAACGCCAACCTGCTTGGACGACGTTTTTAAATTTTTCGACCTCGGTAATGTACTGAGCACTCTTGATGAGGATGATGAATTGGTAGATGCTTTCCGATGGCTCTTCCTGCCATGTTTTGTTTCCTCCATGTGTATCAGCTGTTTCTTTAACGGACGCATCGTTGCTGCCGGAAGAGGATTTGCTCTATAATGGGCCTCATCATTTGCAAAGCCACGTCCGGTCATATACTTTGTTCGGTCATCCTCAACATCCAGTGGTTGATACATAAAGGTCTTTGGTCTGTGTAAGTTAAATGCGTCTTGAAACCCCTCAAGATGGCTTATTGGGGCAAGATCCACTGCTGATATATCTGAAACAGTTTTTGGACTTAGAACCATCTGACCTACATCAGATGGCATCTTTGTCGCATCCCGATAGCTGAAGTCGTTACTATACGGAGAAGTACGCGTTCCCAAACTTGCAGCTTCTTCAGTGGCAGAAGGTTGGGATGGATCATGAAGGGGACGGTGCTGAATTGGACTGTTTCCCTGTCGGTCAGAGCTCGGAGCTACCTTGCCCTCGTTAAAAACTGAAGCCATGATTTGAGAGTTTGCTTTATTTTCTTCATTTATCAAATTGTTATTTCCTGCAAATGATTCTGCTAGCTCAGCTTTGGAAAAAGGATCACCCAGAATTTGACCCGAAATGTAGTTCGCTTCACTATTGCCGTCTCTAGACATTGTGCTGTTAAGGCTGGGTAAAAGTTCTCCCACTATGTGCCCGGCGTTGTTTATTTGGCGTTCAAGATAACTAGCTTCTTGAGCGTATTCATCCTGTAGCGGAAGAGGATTTGCTCTATAATGGGCCTCATCATTTGCAAAGCCACGTCCGGTCATATACTTTGTTCGGTCATCCTCAACATCCAGTGGTTGATACATAAAGGTCTTTGGTCTGTGTAAGTTAAATGCGTCTTGAAACCCCTCAAGATGGCTTATTGGGGCAAGATCCACTGCTGATATATCTGAAACAGTTTTTGGACTTAGAACCATCTGACCTACATCAGATGGCATCTTTGTCGCATCCCGATAGCTGAAGTCGTTACTATACGGAGAAGTACGCGTTCCCAAACTTGCAGCTTCTTCAGTGGCAGAAGGTTGGGATGGATCATGAAGGGGACGGTGCTGAATTGGACTGTTTCCCTGTCGGTCAGAGCTCGGAGCTACCTTGCCCTCGTTAAAAACTGAAGCCATGATTTGAGAGTTTGCTTTATTTTCTTCATTTATCAAATTGTTATTTCCTGCAAATGATTCTGCTAGCTCAGCTTTGGAAAAAGGATCACCCAGAATTTGACCCGAAATGTAGTTCGCTTCACTATTGCCGTCTCTAGACATTGTGCTGTTAAGGCTGGGTAAAAGTTCTCCCACTATGTGCCCGGCGTTGTTTATTTGGCGTTCAAGATAACTAGCTTCTTGAGCGTCTTCATCCTGTAGCTGCTGTTGACTTGCATATGGACTATCGGAATCGGAAAACCCCTCCTTCGCCACTGGATCATTCATGAGATTCAGCTGCAGGTATTTTGTTTCGTCAGGATCCAAACTAGTGAAGTTGCTATAAAGAAAAGGTGCATCGATGACCCGATCTGTAGATGCTCCTGAAACTGGTTCTTTAGTAGGAGGTGTCAAGTTTGGGCTACTTTGAATTCTTTGTTCTTCACGAATTCCTGCCCATGTGGTCGGATTCACTGTATTAACGCGTCCCTCCGATTGTGTTGTGATTTCTTTGTTGGAAATGAATCCATTTACAACAGGTGTCAAAATTGCTTTGCTGCCATAAATCTGTTGGCCGCTGGCTTTTATGCTGTGCCCACCTGCAAGTCGTTCAGCATTTTTATAGACAAAGTAAGGCTGATTGTTTCCATTTCCCTGAAAGTTGAAAGTTTCACTAGCTACGTTATGAAAGGGTCTCTTTATTACTTCCAGCTGACCTCCTTCTTTGGCACGTGCACTGTCCTGGACATTATGAATGGTAATGTTCAAGTTATCCTGTCTAGTAGACACTGGTGTCTTACTGGTTAATTCATATCCCACTATTTGTTTTTGGTGGACAGTAGGTGGTAACGTTCTGTTACTGACTTCCAGGGCGTAGAGTGTCTCTTTCGTTTGGTTTAAAAACGGTGGGCTACCAGCCACTCTGTTAGTAGCCTTTGTCTTGGACTCCGTTTTTAGCTTGGCCCTTAGTGCATTTGCTAGACCATTTGTTTGATTTAACATCAGTTCTTTTTCAGCACTTCCTCTGCTTGGCTTTTTGCTCGGCTCATCCTTAAGTCTCTGCTCTATTGCATGTGATGTTTCTTTCATTTGGGTTATCGTCACTGAACTATCAGCATTTCCATAACCGGATTTTGTTTTGGACTGAGCTTGAACTTTCCCTTTAGTCAGGTTAGACAAGTTATTTAATGATTCAGTGATCCTTCTAGAGTCATAGTCAACAGACGAAACGTTTTCTGATTTCCTCTCGAGCTCAAGCTGAGATATTGTATTACTTTCCTTAATAAGAGCTTGTGCTATCGCATTGGCCCAGATGTCTTTGATTACTGGGTGTTTTGCTAATTCCACTGAAACGAACTTGGATCCGTTCTCGCCCAAACGCTGTACAACGTTTTCTACAAGGTTTGGAAGCTGGCTGTTTAAAACTTGTGACGTATTAAGAAGTCCAGCTTCTTTAGATGCTATGGAGTGATTGGAACTCTCGGGAGTCCTTTCACTTGGGTACACTGTAGGCTTGCTGTTACCGGGTGTTTTATTAAAATGCGGTCTCCCTTCGTTTTGATCCTGCCATGAGGCAGAGCCACTATCTATTATTGAATCACCTTCAGCAGAAGAATTGTCGGAAGTTATCTTGACCTTATATAAGCCTTCATCGATCTCCGTTTGATTACCAGTATCGCCTTTTTGAAAGTCATTGTAAGCATCATCACCGCTTACACTGAAAGGTTCTTGATTTTGATGTGCTTGTAAATCCTGATGGGGATAACTACTTCCTTCGTTTAACACAAACGATACTTTGGGTAGAGGATCGTTTAATAGTTGTTCCCGTACCCGTGCACTTATCGATTTATCTTCTGTCTCAAGAGCTGTATGTTCCTTTTCACTAATAGAACTTGCCGACTGTCCTTTATTTTGATATACAAATGTGCCATTATTACTAGCGATCGTTTGTTCCATGGGACCAGTGAGGATCTTGCTTCCTGAAGGATCCTTCTCTGCATGAAAACCAGACATCTTTGCTTCCTGGTTTTCTAATAACCCATAGAATTTCTCTGTTAGTCTTGAGGGAGATAACACCTCCTCGTCAGGTTTAAAGCCATCTTCTTCATTCCCTCCGCCCGTAGAAGCAAAGTTAAAAGCGTCGTAGTTGTTTGACACATTGTCTTTCAAAACTGCATCATCATCATCATCTCCAACATCATTTTTACCGATTGATGACATCCCATTAACCAGCCTTGATTCAGAAACCGGCTTTATTTCGCGACTGCTATTTTTCTGATCGTTTTTCTTAGCTATCTTATCACTGACCAATGTTATTAAGGGCCTTCCTACTGTTATACCTGTAAAAACAATTTCGACATATACCATATATCAATATGCTTGCCAACGTACAACGTTTGACTTGAGGCATAAAAAATGTTGCATATAAGAAAACATGCTATTCAAATTCCTTGGTGGTAAGTCTCTGGTTAAAGCAGCCTAACTGAGTGGCGTTCTATTCAAGTACGTTATTTGAATTTCGAAGTGTTTAGCACAGGTGTACTAATTGTGGACACTGAAATAAGCCAAAAAATAGTGTAAATTAAACATAAACTTGTTAAAAATCCCAACTGGAGGGAGGCTGACCAGTTAGCTATTTACAAGGCATGAAAAGAGCAGAATCTGGAACCACCAAAGACAAATCCATCTAGTGAGAGGGAAGAGACTTTGAACTCAGGACCTCCGGATTACAAATCCAGCGCCCTAATCACTAGGCCACGCTGCCTCCACGACGTACAGTTTTAAACTAACTTACCAACATCATCCCTTCTCACAGGCACAACATACGGCACTTGCATCAAAACCAAAATCCAACCAAGAGTGAGGAATTCTGCCCAGTTCATTGTTATTGATCTATCAATTCCATTACATTCTGCAAAAAATAATCCATAGTATGGTAACACGTTTAACACATCTCTAAACCTAAATGTTTTTTGAACCATACAAATTCAATCTTACCTCTGTAACAATGCCCTGCATACTATTCTAGAGTGATCAATTTAGTGCGAAATAGGAAATTACCGTTGATTTCATTACATAAAAAAACGTAATTCGACTTGCATGTCATTTGCGTTCTCACATCTTCTGCAATCAATGAAAAGCCAATGATTAATCTGTACATGTCGTGATCTGTGCGTTCTCCCTTCCAAAGAGTTGTTTGAGTCTTTCTCTTCGCCTTTAAGCAGAGATGTTCGTTGAGTTGGGCTTACCGAGTCAGATTGTTTACAGAACTATTCTTATAGGTGCCTGAGGGATTGTAGCATAAACTAGTGCTATCTTGATGGCCTAAACACACATTGGTACTTGTCAAGTGAAATACTAACAAAAACCTTAATTCATTCCGAAATTATATCTGTTGAAATTCTTGTTTAAACTCGACTGTTTCCCTGCGGCTTTGTCGCTCTGTGTTAAGTATTACTGCTGATGGTGGTGTCCAAACGGGGTGTAAGAAAAGTACTTTTTTATACTTGAAGGTGTGAAATTATATTACAAAAAGATATTTATTACCACACGGGCAAAATTGTTTAATTGCATTGGAAGATCAAAAACTGTCTGTCGTGTAACTTATAATACTGGGTTTTGTCTTGATGACTGATACTTCACAAACCTGTCCACTATGACGAGTGCCTGCTGCCTTGCTAATGTAAAAGCGTCGCCCGCACAGTATGTTAGTTACATTTTGAAGGGATCTTTTCTCTCTGCCATTGTTTACATTGACTCATGGTAACTTCCTAGTAGTCACACGTTTTGTTATTTTTTTTGTCTTAATTGGTTTGACAAAAGAAATAGTATAGTAATTTTAGTTTTGGTGCGAGTGAAAGGGAAAACGGGTGTCTGAATGAGTCTACCAGTTCTAAAGGTCAACGAACTCAACAGTTGATTTCGTGTCACTATTTTCTCTTAGTTGTGATTAGTCTTAAAGTATTGACAAATTTAGCGTTCAAGTAGTATTCAACAAAAATTATACAAGATTACAATTCGCCATCACAAACCCTAAAACACACAACAAAAAAGCATTGTTTTATGTATTTTTTTGATAGACAAAACATTACCTGAAATGATCGTACACTTGTACCATCTCCGTGACGGCGATTGTTTTCGATTATATGGGTAGCTAAATAATGTTAAAAGCGAACCATACTAACTTTTCTGCACTTAAGTGAGAATATTGTACTTATTTAGACCTTTTGGGACCAAAAAGTCTTCACATTTACAAAAGCTGTTAATGATTTAACGCTTGCTCTTGTTGTCAAGTGTTCACGATTACACCAGAAACTCTCAGCCAATCAAAACAGAGCTTAGGAAGCAGACCTTCTTGTAAGTTCATTCATGATTAACCGCTTCAATGAAGTGACTCATCGCTACCCGTATTTGCCTTGCATGGGAAAGAATTGATCGGTTGGGCTGTTGTAGTGGAGTTAGCTAATTCAATACTTCGTAGGTTTTTTCAAGGTAAGTAAATTTTGCTGCAATTTGATATCAAGAAATTTGATGTGATCAGATAAATAAATCAAGGCCCAGGAAAGAACACTAAAAGTATCACTATTTCAAATAATGAAACAGACAATTGACTTTCCAGTTATGTCAAAAAGCGGTAGTTACCTAGGTGGGGGGGGGGGGCTATCTACTTCATATTGTTTAGGAGCGCAAATATGTCCCCTATGAAATCCTCAGGTTATCCCCCATAAAAGTCAACGGGGTGATAGTGAGGAATTTACGAAAAAAGGTCTGCTTAACTAAACGGTTAGATTATGACTTCGAGATTCGCGATAGTTCACGAGGTCGCATAGAAGGCGAGAGTGAATAATCCAATTGTTGTAGTGTAAATCTACTAAACGTTCGAAATGTTATCTAAATCCACCTAAAAGGTACTTAGAAAACGCATGGAAGCACTAGAATCGCACACTGCTGGACAACTCACTTTCTGCTTTCTCAATTAGATTATGAGCTCAAGATTTCTGACGCACGATAGTTGATGAGGACGCATAGAAATCGAGATAGATTCCAATGATGTTACCGTTGCTCAGAGAAAATGAGATGGAGCAGTCTAAGGACGCTTTCTATTCATCCAAAATTTCCGTTTTGAAGTTTTCGGAAAATCTGAAAATTGTTAAAATTTCAGAAATGCGACCCACACAACCGAAAATTTCAGAAATCCCGTGAAGGAAATCAAATGGACGAGAAATTCAAAGTAAAAAATTTGCGAACATTTGGGTATAGCTCGCGAGGTTGTCCTCTTTTCCGAAAAAGACAGAAAATGCCATCACACTCGTCGCTGGAAATTAAATGTTGGGAGATTCAGACCGGTATTTTTGTTGAACAGAAAGCGCCCTAATTGGTTTACACTAGAGGATTGCTAGCTCAGTATAAACCTCTAATTTTATGCATCTTCAAATAAAAAAACATAGAATAATTCTCCACTTGAATATTTATTTAGTTTTATTTAGACCGATTTTGTCTTAATTCTCGGGCTTGTGGGGGGGCTTTGGGGGCACCCCCATCCCCCCTGTAATTCCTGGAATATTAAAGCTAGGACAGAGAATCTTGGATGATTTTTAAGACGTCTAAAAATGTTTTCCTTCAGGTCTTACGAGGAATGTAACGTCAGATGTAAAAAATCAGGTAAATATTTCTAAACTGCCGCCATCTTGGATTTCTTGATTTTCATATCGTTAAGAGGAATGCACGTACGATTTTAAGCTATCAGCTCTTACTATAAATCTACTAGCGTTCTGTCAGAAATGTCGTTCTCTGATTGGCTACGCCACTCGCTATCTATTCTGTTGTAAACGGTGATTAGCCTAGCAGTATGCGCTAGTTAACGAAGAGACCATTTTACAGTTGTCTGCTCAGTGACCTAGCCTTTGGATGACAGCGAGGTTAGAGTTGACCTTGTTTTGATACAGACCTCACTGCTTTTGTTGTGTAAAACAAGTTGTTCTGATGCTAACTAGGTAAATTTACATGAC
>OMLO01000753.1_pt1 | contig 22919 bp, 9 predicted proteins | sample 1674811 | NCBI WGS metagenome assembly OMLO01 (sample SAMN06265003, study PRJEB25207) | coral metagenome | isolation source: Coral host | place: Mexico:La Bocana,Puerto Morelos, Mexico | collected 2008-11-13 | reverse complement strand
CCCAGAAAATTTGGGTAGGGGTGTGCGGCCCGCTTCCCAAAACCCTTACCCTATTTATGACCAAAATCTGCGATTTTTCCCTACCCTATTTATGACCTGACCAAAAATTGTATACCCTATTTATGACCTGACTCTTCTTGTTGCTGGCTTTTCTCTAGCCTGCGTAGCAGGCGTTAAACGAGGTAATGCCACTGACAATGCGCGGATGGGAAGGGAAAGGTGTGATGAAGAAGTTGCTTCTTCTAAAAGAAAAACCAAACCTATATAGCCCATATAAGGGAGTACCCCCCCGGGACTGTAGTGGATTAAGGGGCATCTCAATTGGAAATTCAATTAGAAATGACGGCAGCATGTTTTATCGATAATCATGATTTTTATCTCTCATCTCATAAAACACTTACCTCATCGCCGGAAACAAGAAAAAAGTAAATATTTGTTTTTTAAAAAGGTTCAAGTGTGTATGGTGTCATTTTTATCGAGTTAACACATCTTCCTTATTAACAAAATTACAAAATTTTCAGAAAATTTATTACAGGCCATTTTGTGTAAATCGTGAAATAACGGATGTCACTGAATCTATTTATTCCCATTTAACTCATGGGAAGTCCATTAAAAACAATGAAATAGCGTGTAGAATGGAGGTCACGAAAGCTGAACTAAGAAAACTATCGTCCTGTCACCGCATTTCTCGACGCATTGGAATTTTACAACATTAAAATAGAACTTCTCAATTCGATTACTGAGTGATAGATCCCAAACATCGACACTAAATTCGGTCAAAAATGATTCAGGAAATACCAAAAGGCTAGAATGTTAAGAGTTAGGCTCACAGTCTAGTACACTGAGAGACCTACTAAAATTCTTATCTTGAAACGATATCTGCTAAAACAATCATGGGGCAAAATTCCAAGGCGGATAAATTGAAAGGATGAAATTTAGCCCCAAAACAACAACTGGAACATTAAAAACACCGGCAATGAAAAAATAAAGTAAAAATGCAAGATATCTGTGACATTCTTCTAGAAATAAATACGTTATGCACCGACTGTTTGCGCGCTACTTGAATCACGCATTTTCTCGAGTAGCTTGGAATCTTTTTTTTCTTGTTTACATTTTCAGAACGAAATATTTTTGAGGATTACGTTAGCCGCTCCCGGTTCGCACGCCCAAGAGATATCTACACGTCGTTTAAATTAAATTTACCTTAGCAACGGTGGCGTGGTTGCCATGGCAAAATGATATAAAAGTCGACGCGGATCGATAGAAGCTCACAACTTCAAGAGACTCTTTCTAGTGAAAAGCAAGTGAACAAGATTAAGAGATAAGAATGCTGCTTTTACAAGTTCTGTTCATCACCGTGTGTTTTGTGGCGGCTTCACTTGCCAGCTGTATGCCGGAGCATCCACAAAAGCAATTCTGCAGGGCCGATTATGGTATGTTTTTATACGTTCAATGTTTTTTAAGATACATTCAGTGTAGCCTCTATCTTTTCACCGTTGTGCCAATGGCACAACAAACTGACAATTGTTTTGGTTCGACCTCTTTCATATATCTATTTGGTCAAAGGTTAAGGCGTTCAGACACGAACATTCCGAAAGCCGGTTGTTTTAACTGAAGACTAAATGCAATTCACAGCTTCAGGGCAAAAATAAACAACAATTTATACAGAAAAGTTGAAATGGAACGTCTTAACCTTCACATTTTGCGCTGATATAAGTCGAAACGAAAGAGCCCACGAGCAAAACCGTAATAGACGGGTGGGCTCGCTTTTCCTGTAAGGAGTTCACGTTGTCTGAAAATTCGATAGACCAATGTGTGACCCTTGCCTTTTTTTGTCGGCTACAGGAAAACTAGAGGGGCGAAATTAACCAGACGATATTAGCTGCTGTTTGTAGACTCCTTGGAAGTAATAATTCTTTCGTCGAACTCTTCTGAACAATTGTGGAGCTCCCTAAGATGTTTCGCTAATTGCGTTTTTTTGTCTGATTTTTATGTCAAAAAAGAATCTTCCAATGTTTCGCTTCGCTGATGAACTCAAATGTTACTGAGTATCTCTTTGTTATGAATTTATCATATCAATGGCCATTTTCCTCTTTGTAACCGCTTGTTGAAAGATTTTTTGGACTTTTAAATCAGTGTGGGCTTATAAAAGAGTTGCGGCACGTATTTTCGAGTTCCGTTCTAACCATCCCACTTCCTCTTTTACTTAGCAAAATATTTCGAGTTTTTCCTCGACATTTAAGTAACTTTGTAATGGAAAAATTTCTGTCTGTTAATATATCTCCTTTAGGTTTGTGAAAATTCACTCACTTCAAAGGACGTCCTATAATAACGCCGGTTAAGTTATCATTGCAGAGTTATCATTGCAGTTTAGCTTTCCGTATACCTTCAGAGCTTCCTCGCGTCCAAGCGATGTAGCGAGTCCGGTTTAAATTATATATACCTAAACCTCTGCATCAAGTTATAGAGCTGGCTATCAAACTTTACCAAGAATGTTGAAATAAAATGGACTTTTACGACCTCTAAATTCGAGCGTCCGAATCGCCTTTTGAAAGCTACAAGTGAAAGCGAAGTTTGTTTTTCGCTTATTGAATTTGTCCCTCAGTTTCCGGACCCAAAGTGCTGAACTCTATTTAGCTGCATTCCAAATGTGAGGGCAAACGAACAAATTCCTCTTGACTTGTAGCTTTCAAAAAGGACCCAAAACATGATTTTGACGCTCACATTTGGAGGCCGTGAAAAGATGGACAATACATTTGATATAAACTTCAATTTGATATAAGTGTTAACGTGTCTACAGTTTAAATGGACGGCCACATCGCTTGGACGCGAAGCACCTCTAAAGGTGCTATAAAGACGGTACGATAACCTTAATTGAAGCCATACCTCGACAGATAATTCTAGGCATCCGGTTAGCAAGGTATCTCTTCAGTTTCCCGAAATATTCCGGACACTAATACCCAGTACTTAATGGTAAATGAACGTTTAAATACTCTTTGTCCCTTCGTAACAAGCTCATTGGAAAAACAGTGAATCATAACAGAGTTAGTAGAGGTCATAATATAAGGAGGCATCAATATTAGGACACAATCAGTTAGGAGGCATCAAGCTTGCTTGAAGCGTAATTCTCCTAAGGTAAATACTTTAAAATATATGGAAAGACTCACATTGGTTGTTTTTCATATTTCAGTTGTTCGCGCTAAAGTCCTGTCTGGACCAAAATATGGCTACATGCCAAACATTAGGACACCGATGACATATAACGTTTACCAACTGAGGATTGTGGAAACCTTTAAGGGCCGTGAGCACGTGCAGAAGAACTTGCTGATTCCCGATGAAAGCTTTGACCTTGCGAATCTATACGCACCTTTATCTCGTATGTCCAGTGCTGTGCACTTAAAAAAAAACTCTGAGTATCTTCTCATTGGTAAGGTCTTAGAGGGTAACCTGTACATCAGCTTCTGTGATTGGCGCCAAAAGTGGGCGAATGTAACTTGGGTGCAGCTGGAGGGAGTGCGAACACAGTACAGCAAAGGATGTCAGTGTTCAATCGGGTTTTCGTTTTGTTTCACCAATAATTGTCCCGCAAGAGGTTGTGATCGGTTCCCTGACCCAGACTTCGACTGCAGAGCGAAATATGATCGATGTGAAATCAACATCGATGGCAAGAGTTGTAGTTGGCTAAGTAAGAGGCGAAGTGGGAATTTCCAGCGATGTGCGGTGATCTCCAGTTTTTCCCCATAAGTAAATAAGTGGAACTGATCGTGCGAGATACTCAATTAACAATTACACCAAGACTGCGTTTTGTAATTGTATGGAGTTGCCATGCAGCAACGAAAACTAACTGTAAAAATCGTAACGTTTTACTGGTCGAAGAGCTTTAGTGATCAGAGTTTATATGCAACAAACTATGTGATTTTTTAACAGAATGGTCATACAGAGCTCCTTGAGTCCATAAGGACCATAACGGTATTGATGTAACATGAAACTTTTAAATTTACGTTTTCGCAAGCTATTTTCCAAACTGTATCACAAATAAGAGGTGCTATATACAAAATTTTTGAAAGTTGTTATTAGACTGTAGATAACCATAGTATTAATTATGCAATGTAAAAATTTTCCTTAGATGATGTATCGTTAGCTTTTGTTGAGAAAATAAAAAAAATTTACAACACTGCTAATTTTGTGTTATCAAAATATACCCGTAATAAGACTATTCTGCATAGGGACAGTAGTAGCTGGTAGAACATTTGTGATTCTCAAATGCATTAAAAAGTTTAAACAAAGGAAATCACGGTGAAATGACGATGAACATTTCTCCATTAGACATGCAATTAACTCCTCAACAGTTACATAATATGAAGGTTGATGCCAGAAAGACTTGTATTACCAAAGAATTAGTAACAAACCTGTTTATTTTCATACAGAAATGGTTCCGTCAACCTTAATAAAGGTTACAGATCGTCATTTTGAGAAATTTACAATATACCCTTTTGGTGTAGAAAATTGGTTAAGTGAACGAAACCACAGTGCTTGTTAATACTCACTTGCCGTACAAAGAAAGGTAAAACTTTTCAATAGGAACCCCATATCGCCTTTTCCCACCCTACCATGAACTCAGATACGTGAGTTTCCTGGAGGTTTTTGGTAAAAGAGTACACTAATTTACACTATAAATACGTTTGCATAGAGCTTTAAGCCTACTTACAAATATCATGGATATCAATATTTGTACCCATGTACATGTCATTGAAAATACAACCAATCAGAATACATTAAACACCGCCATTCATTATGCGCTGCGCGTTTGTCGCATTGATTGTGTTGGCCAGTAGACCTGCCTCAAGTCGACCTTATGAGTTTTAGAGCAGAATGGCCATTGTATTCTATCCTGTATTCTATACTGAGGGGGGGGGGGGGGGGAAGAAGGAGTTTTTTCTTTTAAAAAATTATTTCTATCCCGCGCGCTGGCTATCTATCATCTCATATCCTAGCAAGTGTGTAAAATAAAAAAAAAACGTCACGATTTTGACCAACATTTATATCTCAAAAGTTCATCGGCCGAACAGACATATATCACAATTAAGAAAGCATAGATTAAAATAATGTTTGCTTTTCTTTGGAGGTTTGAAACAAAAACGTCAAACCCTCATTAGTTTACACAAACATTTTCAGGGTTTATATCGCCTTGATGGGAACAAGTGAACACTTTTTGTTTTAAAAAATGTCAAAAACATTACATCCCCTTTTTAGAAGTTGTGTGAGTTTATGTAGTCACATTAAACGTCCGCTACGTTCAGGATATGAATAATCGCAGGGATAATAACATTCACAAGTCAGTGGAAGGAAGTCGATGAAGTTCGTCTAAAGCCCGCTTAACTTCTTCGATTTCTGCAAACGAAAAAAAGAGGCAAGACGTTACTCAGACTATGAAAAAATCACGCTTCTCTATTAAAAACAAAACGAATCGAAAAAAAACACGAAAATTACTTGTCAAGCTAGAAAGTGTGATGTTAGAATGGTTATTTCTAAGAACTGTCCAAGCGTAAAATATTTGGCGATCAAACATTGTTTGGAGACCAAACATTTTCTCCCTTGTTTGATTGTGTTTAATCGTGTTTGATAAATTTTGAACGACGACAAACATTTGATCAAACATCATAAAACATTTTGTTTCTTTGGTTCGTTCGGTGATCAAGCATGTTTAATTTCGTTTGGGTACTCAATACGTCGTCAACCTGTTTAGTGACCAAACAATGTAACATTTTCCATTTGGACAGGGCTTTAGATTTTCTGTGCATTATTGTATCTTCAAGCTACAAACCTCGGTCGCGCTGAATGTGAGTCCCTGTTTCTTCAGGCTCAACATCTGATGTAACAGTCGTCGATAAAGTACCTAGTTAAAACGAACGTTGGATTAAGATCATGCATGAGAAAGCTTCACTTCAAAGCAAACAAAAAACAAACGTGGTGTGCAACTGTCACAGAGACACACCACCACTGAGTACCAGTGGTAATCGATCTGACCTTGTAGTTCTGCGACTTCTGCGCAGTCACTGGTTCGTCTCCGTTCGTTACGTTCAATGTCCACTGGAAGAGTTGAGGTTACTGAGGATGCTGAAATTTAAGAAAATTTTAAATGGTTGTAAACCGATCATACCTACACAACACAACACATGCAGTGTGCAAAAGCTATATCTTAATGGAGCTCAAACACGGTACTTGGGCCACGTACGCGTACAAAACTACCTTTAAACTGAAGGAAACCTGAAAGAAGCACTTTACTGACATAGAAAGAGATAATAATAATAATAATAATAATAATAATAATAATAATTTTTTAAAATCAAATTACATAAAGTGTAATAATAATAATTATAATCATACAATAATAATCATTTTAAAATGATAAAACAAAGTGCTTCTTACATGTAAAATTTTTTGCCCTGTGCACTACTAATTAAGTCTCCCTAAAAAAAGGTTCTTTCCTTTACAATATTCTGTACAAATAACGTTGATATTACTAAAAAAATGCTACTTAGGCAGCTTATATAAAAATAGAGAATAAAACAATGAAAAATCAATAATAAATAACGTTCAGTTCAGTAATAAGAAGGACTTAATGCTAAAATTAATCGTTGCTATGGTAACTTATCATGCAACGTTAACAATAATTGGTCACTTGTGTTATGCCAAGAAACTATAAACAATCCCTTGATAAATTTTGCATTATAGTATTGACCCGTAAAAGTACACTACTATAGTGTTGGAAACTGTTGAGAGCCACCTTAATTCAATAAACGTACCCAGACGATCAACACAGTTAACCAACGGGAGACTGGTGAGAATCGGTCCATTCTCCTCGCGCGGACTTGCTGCGGTTACAGTTAACACTGGTCCTATGAAAGAAACTACAAAGATCAGTTTTTTTATTCAACTTTATAGGTTCATTTTAAGTCTTTTCTCACGTCTTACCTTCGTTGGAATCTTTAGAGTTCATGAAAGCTGTGGCTACGAGCAGTGGTATCACAATACAGGACCCAAAGGCGGCTGGGAAGGCAACGCGCAGATATTCACCAACTGATCTGTCAAACAAAACATGTGCTTCTTTATAAATTTTTTAATTCACACTTTGAAACCCTTCTTTATTCTCACGGATTAATAGTCTATCTTTAGACGTTTATCATTTTTCTACAAGTTATTTTTCTTCGAGAGAGCGACCGCGAAGCCTGTTTTTGTTTTTTTTTCTCACCCCTTGCGTTTTGGCTAGTTCATATCCCACGCGCCGAGTTAATAATTTGTTAAGCTCGAATACTCGAGAAACCCAAGACAAAAAAGAGAGTATGTGGACAGACTAATGGATTAAGGAAATGATTATTTTCTTGGGGTAGAGCTCCCGTTTATAACTAAGTGATTAATTCTGATCTGATCTGAAGCCTGTCTACTCCACTTCGGAGCATAGGCTGGTCAATTCTCTCTGCTTCTGGCCATGCGTTCCATCAGCGCCAAAGCCACCCGAATAAATAATTGGTCTTTGAACATTAAATAGAGCGGTTTCGAAAAGCCAAAATCAAAGTGATCACTCTAGCCAATCAAAAAGGGTACAGACCACGTCGTGAGCCAATCAAAACTCAAAGTAATTACACGTAGCTGACGTGAAGCGCGAAAAAAAAGTGCAAGCGAGCTATGATTGGTTTTGGTTCTACTTTTGATTGGATAAAAAAGTGGCGCGATAGAGTTTTTTACGCCAGTCGTGTAGCGTAGTGATACTAAGCCCGTTACTTTTCGACACTCAAATAAAAACCGTTCTATAGTTGCCGTTCACTGATTTATGTTAGCTACCTCTCCTAGGTATTAAGGCTAAGCAAGCAAGAGATTCACCATATTCTCACCTCTCTTTGTTTGCAGGATAACAGATTTGAATCGCGAGCACAGTTCCTCCAAGTAAAACTCTTTCCGTGCATTCAAAAACTCCTGAAACGAAACTAGCTGTCTCCTAAAGTGAGATATCGAAAACATTAAACAGGTTGTAATTATCTGCTCCAAATAATGAATCAATCAGAAGCTAAGTAAAGTTGCAAATGCTCCTTCGCAAAGGTTCATAGAAGGTGACTTTGAAGAAGAGGTGGCAGTTCTCTTGCATTTAAATCTCCTTAACTCCGTGCTTTCCATCCTCAGAGAAGAGAAATTAGGCCCCTTCGCTATACAATACGTGTGAGGAATTTAAAAACGGAAGTTTCTCTCTGAAAACACATCAAATGTTTTCCGTCCACACTACGCGCGCCGAGGGAATTAAAACGCACCAATCACCGGCCATTTTGGATTTGTGTGTGAGGAATATTCGGTCACGGAGATCACGTGATTATCGTGACGTCAACGTTTTCGAAAAGCTTCGGTTTTAAAAATGTTTTCTGTCTTCACGAAAACGAAAAGCCAGCGTTTTCAAATTCCTCCGGTTTGAAGAGCGTTTTAAAAGCTCCGCTTTCGTGACGGATTAGCGTGACGGATTAGTGTGGACGGTATGCCTAACCGCAGAAATGAAGCTGCGTTTTCGAATTTCTGCGGCGTGGTGTGAACGTCACCTTAAGCACCTTCCGTGCTACTGTTGAAGGTATGTTATGAACAGTGTATTAAGCTACGTACGTTATTGCCCTCTCGCAGTCACGTGTAAACTTGCCTGTTGTGATCCGTTCTGTGATTGATCACTTACCTTGTCGTTTCCAGTCAGTTCTTGAAGTAACATTGGCGTTATTAAGGTGAGAAGCGAAGACATGCAAGCGAATACGACCATGGGCGCATAAACAAGAGAGGTTCTTGATACCGACTGTAAAGCAAACCACATGCAGGTGCCAAAGATGATGGAAGTGGTACATAAGATGACGATCTGAAAAAAGAATTCGCACACAGTTGGAAACAATCAATGAGTCACTGACTTGGAGTGGAAGAACATGTGCCCAGGACTTCAATTGCAGAATTTGAAGACTATCATTAGGCTCTATAATCAGTTGCTTATTAAACGGCCAACTAATCCAGGAGATCTCGGAAGTGAATAGAGCAAGTAAGGAAATGAGACGTGGAAGAAGGAAATTGGATTGGACACTCGTTATGAGGAAGGCCGAGGAGTTACAACATTGGAGGTGAAGATCGGGTAGACTCAAAGCAGCATGGGGGTAGGATGACTCACGGAGAAAATTGGGTGGCAGTCATGGGTGACTGTCAGGGTCCTAGCACCAAATCGAGGCGGGTGGAAACAGAATGTCAAAGCCTTATTTGCCTTGTGGCATGGAGAGATATAGGAACAGGCAGGTAATTACTTTTTTGATCATTGAAGAGAGAAATGCTTGGCGAACATCAGGCAATTTTGAGAGAGCTTCTGCGCAAAGCCAAATGAGTAAAAACACGTTCTACTCCTGGTGTGGCCGCACCTTTGCATAACGCGGTCAGGTGGTTAAAAATCTTCTATGCTGGATGACAAACAAAGCGAATTTAACCAGTTTAACTTCATGCTTCACTGTATTAATAATTGTCTATCAAGCGTGGGAGATTTTCGAAAAATTGAAACGAGTATTAGATGCAAAAGTATCATTATAATTAATTGAAATTGAAATTGAAATAGAAAATAAATTACCCTTGGTTTTAGCCTTTCTATGAAACTCTTACAAGTTATTTCAGTCACAATACGAGTAGTGACAATTATCAGAGGAAAGCAGGCGACTGACTCCTGAAACAAAATCAAAACAAGAGAAATCTGTCAGTGAAATAAAGGTTTATCAGGTACATCCTGTATTTCTGAACTGTAAATAATTCATCGAAATTAAAGACAGACGCTGAATACTTATCGAAACTACGGTAAAGGTTGCTTACTTTTCGTAATTGAAGAGTTTCGATGAGGTACAATGGCAGATAGCATTGTACAATCCGCATGGCGACGTTAGAGAAAAGGAAAATAAATCCAACCTTCAGTTAGAAAAAGGCAAGAATTAAATGATTAAAGGGTGATAAAATAACAAAACAAAAACTTCAAATTTGAAAACTTAAAGGAAGGTTAGAGAAATCGTTTACAAGTACCAGTTGAGGAAAGAGATTATTCAGGTAAGAGAGTGAATCCCTTATACTCCAACCTCGTTCCCCGGGAAAAGCCCTGGGAACGAGGTTGCTTATACTCAAGGTAATCCCTCTTAGTTATTTTTAGACATGGTACCAAGGTCTTGGTTATCTTGGTTGAGGAGATGGAGAAAGGGGGCTTCAGTAGGGCTTTTATGACATGTTAAGGTAAGGCCTACTCCCCTCTAGATAAGATGCTGGTTCATCACAAGGTTACCCGTAGCACTAAATTTGTCGGTTCTCATTTATACAGCTGGGTGGAGAGTGCACTGTGAGAGTAAAGAACAAGAACACAACACAATAACCCGGCCTAGGGCTCGAATTCGGACCGCTCGATCCAGAGTCCTACTATCTGGCCACCACGCTTCACGTCGGGAGTGACCAAAGAAAATCAAAATATTCGAAATAGAATATACAAAGAAAAAGAAAGCTTAATTTTGAATCAGTATGTGAGTGAGTAGAGTGACCAAATTTGGCCAGAAAGAACAAACCGTCTGGCTCAGTGAGATCATAAAGTTATGAAAAGGGGCTGCGTACATTAGAAACTGGAATTCAAATCAGCTGACCTTATATAACAAAGGTTCCTTCAGCCATTCAGACCAAATGAATTTTGGTCTGTCTGTTCTGGCCACCTCTTGATTTGTTATCGAATCTGGCGAAGATACGTCAGCGGTCGACCGTCCACAAGTTTTCTCTACAATGAATAAGAAACGTATGGGAGCATTTTACAAAATAACTGAAAAACTTCATACAGTTTCTTTTTTCGCCCATTAGCATAAAGAGAAAGATTGGGTAACTCTTCATTCGCGTAAGCTAGTGCACTCCTATGAAGCTTTTTTTCATACTTCTGTAGAATTGAGTGACTTGGAGTATTGCCTCCCCCCCTGGATGTACTGCTTGTCAATCGTTTATTGGCTACAGTCTGGTCATAGGCTCCTGCCACAGTATTTTGTCAACTTGTCCTGGCAGTTAGCCGCTACCCATTCATACACGTGAGTGAGTGTTAAGTGTCTTGCCCAAGAACACAACACAATGTCCACGGCCAGGGCTTGAACCAGGACCGCTCGATCCAGAGTCCAGAGAGGTTAGTGCCGGCGGCACTAACCAACAAAATTATTTCATTGTAAATATATAAGGGTCTGGAATCGAATTCACAGTACCGTCATCTTGGTTTCCTTTAGCAGGAAGATCGGCTTGAGGTCTGGGTTCTAAAACTGTCAAATGAAAAGCAAAGACGAAGAGGAAGCCAACCGGAAGAAGAATGATAGCAAAACGCTGAAAAAGAAAACAAACTGTCATCAGAAAAGAAAATTTTATATAAAACAATTTTTCCTGCAACCTGCAAAACAAAAAACGCTAGTTTAAGTTGAGGTTGACGTTTCATTTTGCCAGCTAACTTACAATTGTTTCGTTGCGAGTTCAGTACCAGATTAAGTTAGTTTCCTCCACAGCCGTTTTTAGGGTCAAATGAATAAAGGGTGAAAGTTTCTAAAGAAACTGTGGTGCTTCGTCGGTGGGGGTAACAAGGTAATTTGGTTATATCAACTAAGTTGAAAATGTAAATTGGCCACCGTAACGAGTTATAAAGCTGACGTTTCGAGCGTTACCCTTCGTCATTCGCTCTGATAGGGGTTGAACTCTTAGAATTTTATTAAGAGAATTTTAACTGATCGATAGAACTGAAAAGCTAAATAAACAATGTCATAGCCTAGTTTTGAAGAATTTGGGACTTGCTCAAGAACACTATTTTTGCGACCAGTACTCGGTTGAATTCAGACACCTCTACCCGGAGTTCAGCACGCTAACCATCATAGGCTACCGCGGCTTCCCGCCCCTTGTATGGTTTGATTGATGGTATTATTTATAAGGGCCGAGGACGACGCCTAATCAAAAATGAATTCACAGTTTACTAGCAAGAATTGCAATTTTCTAGATCTGTTCAGTACGCCAATGACTCTATAAACGTGCTCAAGCTAAATATACAATGACAGCGTTCAATTCAAATAAAAATAATGAAAATACGAAAAGTAAGCCGTCGTCGTTCCTGTTCCTCGGACTATGCAGAACATGGTCATTTCACGTTCTTGTTTTGTAGAGGACGGCAAAGAAATGTACAAAGAATTATAACGCACGTGCACAGTTATTGTTTTGCTCATTAACTGCCTTCTGTTTGGTGGTGTTGTCGTCGTCGCCATGGATTGCTCCACATATTATTGGTTTCTAGCCTTTATTAAGGTAGCTGGCAGTGGTTTACAAAACTAATGCCATGTTTAAGCTAAACTTATAGTTTCAGACAAGTACGTAATCGTTATTACACTTACTGTAAACTGCTCGCTGACGTTTGGATTCACTGTGTCTTCCAAACTCTGCTGTAGTAGAGCCCAGAGTAGTATATACAAGCACACCTTGCAAACGCGAACGATAGATCTGCGAACAATATTGACAAAGGTTAGCACCTGGTCAACAAGCTGAAGACTTAAAGTGATTGCAACACCACTCTATCTCTCTTAAAGTATTGTCATCCGGTTATGTTGGTTTAGCAAAATGTTTCAGCCAATCAAAGTACCAACACTCGCAGGTGTTTTTGTGATCTGGTAATTATTACGTGGCCACAGATTAGGAAGCCAGCATAAAGATGTCAAAGAAGTGACACAAACCTATGACGATGGCGACCCGAGGACAACGCGTGGTAAAAAAATAATATTTAGATAGTTTACCCTCGAATTTCTCAATTATCTAGATCTGATCAGCGCCTATTGGTCTCAGAACCTACTCAAGCTATATGCGCTATGACAGCTTTCAATTCCAAATAGTAATACGAAACTTCGCCGCTGCCGGTCGCGTTCTCCAGAAGTCGCAGAACCGGTTAGTCATCGCACGTTGTATTTTTTCTAGAGACGGCAAAGAAATGTTTTCCTGATCGCAATCGAGCCGGTTGAGCTTCGGAGAATAACTTTTCTTTGTCCTATTCATTTGTTTATTTTCGTATATTGCCCGCTCTGCCCAGACCACAAGTTATGAGTAGTTCCATTGAAATACCACATTCAAGGTCATACAAATCAAACCGATTGACTGTGCATAGAGCATCTGCGAAAACTAAACCCAGCGCGGAAGCATATTCAATTGTAATTTTAAACTTTTCATCATGACAAATACCTTTGCGTTTTCAAGGAGCTAAAAAAATTCAAGTTTGCAAAGAATAAACTGCGGTAATTATTTTGCAAAGAATTGAATATTTTGTTTAGAAACAAGCAAAACAAAAATTGTTCATATATTTTCTTTCATCTTGGAAAACACTCCAATTCAATTTCTCAGCTGGGATGAAAACCGCAGTCCTTTCTAGAACAGTTTTTTGTCGTTTTTTTTTTACCATGTACTGATATTTCTCAATTTTTTTCTGCTTGTCTGCTTATGTTAGAACCATAATTGCAAATTATTTTCGTTTGATCTTAAAACACGTGCACTGAAATTATGAATTGAACATTTAAATGTCTGGATGTTTGCAGTATTTAGTTCCCGTATAACGTATATTGAAATTGTATTATATATTCGTGGATTTTAAAATAAATTTTGGGGATCTTGGCAAAGCTAAGGACCTTTTAAACTTCAAAAAACTACTAAAGAAGTAATTCAATATAACATTCAAAGCAATTAGTTTATATGGAGATAAAAAAAAACAGAGAAAAACTATCATCAATTTTCGAGGTCTGTGTTGGTCGCTTGTGGGTGATGAGAAAAAAAAAATAATAAAAATTCCTGATTTGCCCTCGACCTAAGAATTTCTTGTAACCGTACCTGGAAGTTTCTGAATCTTTTCCGTTCTCCGCTCTTATTTCGGTCACCAAAGAGTAATAACTGACTTCAGCAAGCGGCCAGCAAATCGAAAATAAAGCTACGGACGGTATGTAGTATGCTCCCAGGTCCGCATCAGAGCTATGATCACCACAAAATAAACATGGCGTAAAAGTGAGAGGCCAGGCGAACAGTATACCAGCAGAACTAACAATATGCCTTGCTTTTCGTCTTCCATACGCAGCAAAGGAGTTCCACAAACGGTTGTCGCGGCCAAAGCTGATCACAATAAAGCTTGCTGCCATGAGAATTTGAGAAGTAAAGAAAATAATTCCAACTGTAACACTGGACAGGCCGACAACGTTTTGAAAATACAGCAGTGCGTAACTGTACCATACACTCGAAGTTAGGTTGTTCAGTACGTGACCTGTTTTGCAGGCAATACGGTTTCTTATCGACGGTGAATCATCAGCATCAGGGATTGTTTCCTCAATGATGTCATCTCCGCCGTTGTTACTCGACAAGGCTGTAATATCACGAGAACTTTCCATTCTTCATGTTGCGGATTTCGGCGCCAAAAACGAAGATTGAATTTCGGAGGGAGACAAAATGGTTCCCGTAAACTTCAAACTGCGATTCAAAATCTTACATACGCCAAAGTAGTAAATGGTAAATACCTCATCTTAAATATCAGACATCAATCTTCATTTACTGACGCAAATAATTATCTCCAGAAAATAGAACTTTGATCACAGTTTTTCGTAGGCGGAGCAAGATTCTTATTCATTGTATTGGCTGAGCAACCAACAAAAATAAGAATCCAATCTTTCTTTTCGCAAAACACCGAAAAAAAATTCACTTCTCACAGTGACCGCACTAGTCTGGAAGAAAAATATCAAGATAATTTTCACCTTCAAAGAAGGATACTTTGTTGGTGGTCAGAAAATCCTTCAATCAGCGCACGGAGAGTTTTTCTCGCGGTGTATAAAATATTTATTTCTGATTTCACGGAAGGTTGCATTTGACGAACTCAATATCTTTTTTTAGTTTAGATCGAGTCGTTCTTTTTAGGTTTATTTCGTTTGTTTTGAGGTTGATTACAATACTCCCTAAAGTTGTAAGCATTTTATTTTTCATTTCTGAGCGCTTCGCAATGTTAAAAATGTTGCAAAGGAATGAAGTCATAATTGATGGCCGAGCGAATCTCACGGTCTTTCGAGGCTTTGCATAACGTCTCGAAAATTCGGTATAAACTTGGGGAATAGTGCTAAATAAACCATAGGATATTATAGTTTGCTGACTGCACTATTGACCAAAGAAAATAGGAAGTTGAATCACAAATAGTAAATTTTGTTTTCGACAGTAATTTCAGTGTTTTTAACCTAAACACAAACAAAATTAAATATTATCGCGTACAAACTTTTGATAATACTTCTTGTCTCCCTTTGCCTGTCCAATGAGAGCGAAACAGACCGGGTATTGAAATTTTATAAAAACTGATGCTTCACCCCAATTCGTCTGGAAATCAAAATACTAGTTTCATTTTCGCTTACTGTAAGGAAGCGATGTAGTCATTTAGTATTTTCCACTCCAAATTTTATGCTTACCGTATCGTTTTCAGTCGGAAGCATTTATCTTCGCTACGAGTTTAATCAGTAAATATATATTTTGTACTTGTTTTGATCGTCAGGTTGAAAATGCTTAGAGGGAGCTCTCCGGCAATAAAGGTTGGTCTTCTAGAACGTTGTCATGTATGCTTTTACTATAATGGGGTCAAAGAACTCTGTTGTCGGCGTCAGCACAACCACCAATCTTGAGGTTTGTTGTAGGAGCAACATATTACCGCAAGCTGAAATACACCACAGAGAATTCGAACTTCGAATTTACTGCCTCCGGCTTTCATGCAGAAACTGAATACGAGAGTTAAAATGATCAACCTCCCATTGGTAACAGTTGGCCCTTTGTTTTATCGAGGTTACACTGCAGGGAAGTTTGGCAGGTAGGTAGATAGCGACGTTTTCATATGTACGTAGCCAGTTAAATGACGCTTATACAATGTAGTCTCTTGGGCGGGTGGATTATCCAACTTTTCAAAAAACTTCTAGTTTTGCCCACTCTCCTACAACACGCGCCTTTCAATTTCCTACGTTTGAGTGATTGTAACACTAAAACCAACAAAGGTATGTTAGTAAACCCTTTTTATTAAGTTTACCAGTACATACCCTACGTATGAAAACACACTTTTCTTCAATACAAAAAGTTAGTATGCCAGAGTGAGAAAAGTTATAGAACTTGAATTGAAAAAGGCTGGGTTAGTTATTGTGCCACATTCAAAGTGGTCACAGAATCAGGTAAAACCTAAAAGTATTTGCGTTGACATAGCAGAAACGAATTATCTATATAGATGCTAAAGGGGAGTACATATTTTGAAAATTGGCAAGATTGTAAGGCCAGAAGATGGTAAATTAATTCTTTGCGACCTAACCGAGAACATGTCACAAAAACGACCGAGACAATTCGTGTGTTTACTTAGCCAGAGTGTTTAAACTTCGGTTACAAAGATATTGTAAACAAAAACAAACAAAACAAAACAACGTTAACCGACAAGAGAAAAAAAACAAACAAAATAAACACAAAATCAAGAGGAGAATGGACTGAGAGAAATCTTTGCTATTTCTCAGTATTTGATTGGCTGGCTCACTCGCCACCCTGATTGCCTCTTCTAAAAGGATCTACGTCACATTTTGGGTTTGGTTCGTCGTTTGTAATGAGATAATTTTCTCCATCCTTAACCATCCTTGTTCCTTTAAGGTTTATTGTTTCACCTCTATCTTAACTGTTATTTTCAGGTTTCCTTCAGTATATAGCTAATTTTTGTAGGTGGCCTGAATCAACTCAAAAGACCGTTATTGACTCCTGGAAATGTTCGATTACTCTAAACTTTTGAGCTAGCAGTAAAAATCTGAACATAGTTTTACCCTAACTTGTATTGGTCATATTCAAACAAATGTATTTGTGTAAAAACGATAACAAGGGCTTTAAAATCACCCGACCATTTTATTAACTAACTATCCATAATAAAAATTATTAATTTCATTTCAGAAATCCTCCTTTCGAAAAATAGTACACGCCGTTTGTCAATTCCAGTATGATATAAATAATTCTGTCTAGAATTTTAAAAATGATCTTAACCATAATTTGAAACATTTTTTATATATTATCAATGAAAACACCAGCAATGTCCCAGATCAAAATTCAATTTTCGTCGCTAGAGGTCATTAATTGGCACTTCGCCGAGGCGTATGTCGAGGTCCACGTGTTTATTGACCGCAATCGTCCGATTGCTCTTTGCCCTTTGCAGTCATCACATTCACAGCACGCACTTATCACGTGAACCGGAAGAGCATAAGGTGTCTAGAGATGTACTTAGTTCAGTGTTAAACTTCTGTTGATTTCAGGTAAGGCAGTACTTTAAAGTCGATATCATCCGTGTAGACTTCCTCTTTACCTGAAACTAAAAAGTATTTTGTAGTTTGAGACTCTGGACACTATATTGGAAACCTCACTTTGTAACGAACGGTATTCTTTGCACCAGTAAAAGAATAAAAAATGCTATTACCGGAAACTAACCCCCATATAACGAAACCACGTTCTAGCGAACATATTTGGCAGTCCCTTAGCTCTTCTGTATTTCAAGGTTCCACTGCACAGTGGAACGACGTTCATCGGTCACCAACGGGCCACAAAAATCTGGCCTTATTTTAAGGGGTTATTTAAATAAGCAGAATGACTGCCTGAGGTTTTGTTCAGGTCAGGATAAAGTGGCCGTAATAACGAGCTGGTCGTATTAACAGGGTGGCCGTTAGGCGGAGTTCCACCATATTTGCAATTTGCACGGAATGGTTAAAGACCATGCTTTCACCAATTTACCCACGTCACTCCCTCAAAACTCACATAGTCCACCCCTATGTGGGCACCCTATCTCAATCTGGTCAGCGTGTTTGCTCCATAAACGGTGAGTCCAAGCAAGTTAAAATGTATTATCATAAATTAACGTTGGGTTATGTTAATCTGTGTGAATTGGATGCTTCTATTGAATGTGGCCTTCGATCACCAGAAACAACAATTAGCAATGTGGAAAGTGATCTCGTCCACTTCGCACGTGCCATTTAAATTGTCACGCAGTGTTTTTGCAATTGTGCGCTGCGTGACAGCCCAAATAATGGCTGAGAAAGAAGCTCTGTTTGACCCTGAAACAATCACACACACTCTGGAACTCCGAAAAATTCGAAAAATATTTAAATTGACCATGTACGATGGGAGTGACGGGCCTGCACGACTCCCTACAGCTTTTCTGGCATTATTACACAGTTTCACGAGAACATCTATTTGTTAACACACTTACTGGTCATTCGTCGTTTAATGTCTTTCCTGGAAGATGGGCGATACAACAAGGCTACAATTAAGAAAGCGACCAGAGCTTCGATACCGGGAAATACCGAGAATGCGCCTCTTAGGTACAGGGCACAAGGTTCACCACAGGGTCTGGAAAAAAAATCAAGTCATCAATGGGATCAGTAACGGTAGAAAACTCTTGAAGAGTAACAGGTGTACAGTCACGCACAATGTTAAAATGGTCAAGTCACGGTATTTCCGTTTATTTTGATAACAAGCTCTTAACTTCAAACTGAAAGACCAACAGTCTTGAATTGGGCAAAATACCGACCACATAAGCATACAAGGGTGCAAGATGAGTATTGTAAATGAAACTTTCATACAACTTACACACAAACAATGCTTTTTACGTTTACACGAAATTGAATACGATTCCGTCTTCTCCAATTCTGTGAGCCTGTCCCTTTAAATCAACACAAGAGACTCTGTTGCTGGAGACCTATGCTCTACAGAAACATGGAAAATTAAACGCCGTAAGCTTACAGGCACTAGCTAGTACTGAAACCAACTCACCCATTTGTTTCAGGATAATTTTCTTGCAATCCTAAAACTATAAAACCAAGGGATGTTTTGTCCATCAAAGCACAAACACCGTACACAAAACCACTAGATTTCTGCAAGAAAAAGAAATATAAGTATGATTAGTATACCTCGTAAGGAAAAAAAAAGACTCACTGGTATTTATTTAAAACAGACAATGTATTTTTGTTCCGTTTTCACGCATCTAAGAGAGTTTAAACAGTATGGCCTCATGATTAGTGAGCTCGACTCCGGATCGAACGGTCCGGGTTCAAGGCCTGGCCAGGGACATTGTGTTGTATTCTTGAACAAGACACTCAGCTCTCACAGTGAGTCTCTCCACCCAGGTGTATAAATGGGTACCGGCATATGTAATGTTGGGGGAACCCTGCGATGGACTAGCATCCCATCTAGGGGGGGGGAGTAGAAATATTCCTAGTCGGGATAAGCTCCGGCCTTTCTACTCCCCCCTAAATGTGATGCTAGTCCATTGCAGGGTTACTTCCAGCATTACATTTGCCAGTACCCACCCATTTGTACAGCTAGGCAAGGAGAGGCACTCTGCGAGTGAAGTGTCTTGCCCAAGAACACAACATAATGTTCCCGGCCTGGGATCAACCCCGGAACGCTCGATCCGGAATTGAGAGCACCAAACATGAGGCCAGCGCGCCTCCACGATCTTTAACTCATGGATATATTTATGATATATTTCTGGAGGGTAAACCTACTTTATCATCGCCGATGATGTCCGCTACCATGGCCAATGACGTCACTAACATCATAGAGTTTCCCGCGCCCATGATGATTGTTGGCGCGTAAATCATGTTTCTTTGTGATTGGGGCGTGAAGTAAAACCACGTGGCACAACCTATGACAATAACCGCACCGGCACAAAACAGCACCTGAAAAATACGAGGGCAGCCGTTAACAAAGTTCAACTTCTTCGTTAACTTGCTCGCTGGAATTGTCTGGACAAATAATATTCCAAGAACAGTCTAGGCTTAGAGAGTTTGAAAACCTAGTTCTAGAATGACCCGAGAGTTGAAGAATTGGTCTTCTATATTCTAGTCAACGCCTTCAAGTGGAATACCATGAAATATCTCACGATGTCACTTTCGTTTCCTCATATATACAAGTAATAAGTGGTATAAATATCCAAATTCTCCAGTTCAGTTAGATAACGAATTTATCGGAACAGTATCGGAACAGTAGCGAGAATCCGTAGTTTAAAGCCCAGCCAAATATTTCAACCTACCTTGTTAGAGAAGTATCTGTTGAGTCGTTTTATAATCGTGCTTGTAAGAATTCCGCTGATCAGAATCATCAAAGGGAAATAAGCAATAGCTTCCTGTTAAAAAAAGAAAAAAAAGATAAAACAAAGAACAAGGTTAGAGGTCTAACCGAACTAGTATAAACACGGGAAAATAGTCACCAAAAACGAAAGAAAAATATTCACCTTATTAAAATGAAGTGTTTCTGTTAAGTACATTGGAAAATATGACTGGTTCAGATTGACTACATTTTGCGTCATCATGTATATTAAAACAATCTGAAATAAAAAGACAACATTCACTTGATCAGTTATTTGTAGAACCCAAACTTAATGATAACTCGCATAATGCGACACGAAAAAAAGCCATGGTACCGACAACAGCAAAGAGACCCTTCAGATAAGACCCAGAATTTGTAGCTCCTAGAGAAGTTGTCCCTTGAGGCGCGGTCCCCTTAAGTAAGGAAGAAAAAGTGGATTTATATTTTACTTTCGGATGTCACAAACGTGTAGAGCTGTTTAGTACGAATATCGGTCTAAAAACTTACTCAGGATAAATATGCAATGACAATTACATAAATAATTGCACAAATACCTTCATAGGCTGTGAAAATCTACGTCGAACTGTTTTTTTTTTATAGCAGCTTTTAAGTATGAGAATTGTATTTTTACCTTATAGAAGTCAGGATTTTTAAACCACTGTTTCCATGTCATTTTACTCTCGTTCTGTTGTTCCTGGTTTTCTTGTCTTAGAAGTTCGATTTCAAGAGCTTGCTTCTCTAGGTCATTACACTTTGGAGCATTAGCTGGCAGTAAGGCTTTCGAAGGTTTTTCTTTTTCATGCTCTAAAATGAAGGAAAAAAAAACGATTGAAGAGAACATAGCGTCAATTTACTCCTTCTGATATTCTTTAGCCCGGGCCAAATGGACTGGCAAGCAGTCGCAAGTTGTACTTGTGTAGATACTTGTGTTGGGCGGCCAAATGGACACGCGAGTTTCCTCGCAAGTACAAGAGAGTCGAAAAAAAAAAACCATTTCAAGGCTACGGGCTTAGTCCCGCGCGACCAAAATGTCTCAATAACGCATCCTGTATTTCATTGGCTAAGTTATAGGTTGCTATAACAACGAATGGACGTTCAACTTGAGTTGGCTTGGGTTGGGTGGCCAAACAGTGAAACACGTGCGTTGAATTGCGTGCAAATTTAATCTCGAGCAAAGTGAGCGCAATTCATCGCAAGGCCTGACCAAACGGAGTCGCAAAGCAGACCTGGGTTTTCAACTTGCGATGTCCGTTTGGCCAGCTAACCAAATAAATATATAAGAATAACACCAAAGATGTAATAACTTCTAAAATGCTGCTTCCTTTAGGCATATCCATTATACATCCAATTGCATCGCAGCGCGAAAAAACAGACAGAAAATATGAAGATTAGATGAACATCGGTCGTCATGGCAATAGACAGCCTTCGCATCCTTCAAAAGAGCGCCATATTTGCAGTAGGTGTACGATATAAATGCTTTTACAGTGTACATTGTACAATTTATACACAGTGTTCGTACCTGGAGAGTGGCCCACTTCCTCTACACCCCAGTGAAATAATAAGGCGAAGAAACTTCCTGTCAGCATGACGATTATGGATTGATACTTAAAAGAAAAAGTGAAATATGAGTTACAAAAACAACCAATCGAAATCAAGACAAATGATCAACGACATAGTAAAGGACAGTTATAGAATGGAACATGGAATTCTTTCCGATTTGCTTCAGATCGGAGACAGTAAGCGTCGATATTACCTTGGCGGTACGTTGTTTAAGTAAGCTCGCAATCCTGTTATTCGTGAATTAAAAGACTATTCTCTTCAATTAAATGAGCTACACCACGGTTTGGCATCTTGAAAAGTTTAGCCTAAATTTATCAAGGTCGTCGTTTGTAACCCGTGTTAATCTTCTCCATCCTTAACCATCCTTGTTCCCTTTTGGTTTATCAGTTGGCGTTTTGCCATGTTAATAAACTGCTATTTTCATGTTTTCCTTGATTTAAAGGTAATTTTTTACGCGGCCAAAGTAACTCAAAATAACGAACTCCTTTAACTAACAGAAACCAAGAAGCCTTGGAAGTAAATAAAAACAAGCTCGCAATACTGTCATTTGCGACTTAACAAGAATGTTCTCCACAATTGAGCCAACACTGTTGGGAGAAAAGAACTGGCTAAAACAGACAAAAAAAGAAAAAAAACAATGATAACGCTGTAAGGTCCTTACCGTAAATTGTTTTTGCGCTGATTCGTCCACAGTTTCTTCGCTGTTTTGTCCTAGAAGAATCCAAGTTACAACATACACAAACACACCACATCCTAGCTTCAGTGCAGATCTGAAAAACAAAAGAAAAGAAGTTTGGTGAGAAAATTCGAGGGCTTGGACCGCTATAATAAGTCGTTCCCAGGCTTCTCCCGAATAAAAATGTGAAAGTGGTTGTTTTTCAAATCGAGGTAAAGTTACAAACTACTAAAGCATGGATAAGACAGACCATCATTTAAAAATCTGATCAGTTCAGGAAAAGAAGGTACCAACAAACTTTCCTTCATACATTGAATTAAGAAATAGGCCTCATCATCATGTTCTGCACTTCGTGATCAGAGCCTGGCACAGGCTGGGTCATGATCTCCTGAAGAACCCTCGTAAAAAGATCCCGGAGGGGGGGAGTACTCCCTATAATGGCCTATACGGGGAGGCTCCGCCCGAAAGGGGTACCTTTTTCAGGCTTCAGGTATATAAAAGG
>OMLO01000752.1_pt1 | contig 22923 bp, 10 predicted proteins | sample 1674811 | NCBI WGS metagenome assembly OMLO01 (sample SAMN06265003, study PRJEB25207) | coral metagenome | isolation source: Coral host | place: Mexico:La Bocana,Puerto Morelos, Mexico | collected 2008-11-13 | reverse complement strand
GCAACATCCCACTTTTCACTTGATCTCTCTTGGTATACAAACTCTCCTTATATAGAATGGCCTTATGAAATATCCTATATAATTTCTGATTGTCCATAATTCCAGTGGCATGGTATGAAGGTAATTACATCCTGTTAAGATATCAGTGTTGATACATAACTGTTAAGTTACATAAATGCAAATTACTGTTAGTAAGATATACCGGTAATTTATTTAGTCAATGTATATCAGACAATAAATTTTGTGTGTAATTTACATTTTCTTACAATAGCAGCCTCTTATTTTAAGGTCCTAAAAAGATTGCCTCAGTGGATGTCCAGAGCAAACCTATATCTCTGGAAATTGCAATGGTAAGATATTTAAATATGGGGGGTTGTGTTACATTTTTAGCTGTGGATGGGGGGGGGGGGGCAGGCAGGCATTAAAAGGAGAAACGGAAAGAAACACGCTTCGTTAATTCCGAGCCCGCTCTTCCCTGCTTTTCCCCTCTCCAACACGGGCATATGATATTTTGTTTTCGGGTGATGCCCCCCCGTGGGGCAACCGGCGCATACAAAATCCCCATGGTGGGGCACGAGTTAAGAGCAAATGCCCCATCCATGGGCCTTCGAGTCTTTACACGGAAATGTTTTAAAAATCTGCAAAAATCGACCGATGAGGTTATTAGAAAAGGTTGATTTAACAAAATGACGGCCGCCTGAATCAGTCTTTACAAATATGTTTAACTTCACGAAAAAAAATTCAAATTTTTTTAGAATGCTACAGTTTTACATAAGAAGTAAAGTTAAGTCGTAAAAATATGCGGCGACGTTTTTTGTCAGCGATTGGTGCAAGGGTGTAACAATATCAATATTCATGACTGCTTGCGGAATTTGCGTCAAACCAAACACTTGGTCACAGTGTGAAGACGTGGATTCATGCATGATTTATGCATGTGCTTCTGGTGATTTTGGATCTGGCCATATTTCTCGTTCGAAGAGACTGAAGCAGGACGAGATAGAAGTATTAAATATTAATGGTGAGTGTACGTCTAACTCGTTGAGCCCTTCACCAAACGGAACAATTTCCACCTTCCTTACGTTGAGTTCCACCCTTCACTCGCAATTTGCTTTGCCGAGCTGCACACGGCTTCGTTCATAAACCACATAGTCGTAGTTTTACTAACACTGAGATGAGTGAAGGGTTCAGAAATAATATTGCGCAAGTTTGTAAGATACTTGAGCTGAATTTGTTTGATGTTTCGTTGCGTGTTGCTCCCGAAAGTTGAAAACCGTTACCACGTGCAACCGGTTCATACGAGCTTTCGTCGCCGCTTGTCCTGATCAGTGGTAATAGTGTATCTTAAAAATGCATTTGTCTTGAGAAAAAGCTTATTTTTATTGTCTTCTTTTTAAGGAGAGGAAATGTCCTGACTGCGAAGATGGAATTCATTGGTATGACCAAGCGATAGAAAGGGATTGAAATTCGCGAGGAGTTAATGGTTTTTCAACATTGGAGATAACAACGAGATAAGAATGATAATTTCGTAACTTTCGATTTAAATGGTGGCTATATATTTTAAGCTTACGTTGATAAGATTAGTTGTCGAGGTTGTTTATTCTAGCTAAAAAAAGATCGATCGTGATATTTGTGTGGAATGATTGATATGTATTTTTTTAATAGCTAGCCTTCGGCCGAAATTTATCTGAGTTCTCGCCGATTCAGGTAGCCACCGTTTTGGTCGACATGAATTCTGAAAATATGTTAAGTAGATAAACAACGTTGAGTTTTTAGGGTGGTACTATGTTTGGCGACACTATTTAAATTTTTGAATTGTGATCAAAACGCAAAAGTTTTAACTCGGAACCAACCAAGTAATGTAATATTTAATAGGAGGGGTCTCTCAGGCAAAAAAAAAAATAAATGGCACGGTAGGCCAACGAAAAATATACTTTGAACAAAATTCACTCTATAACAAATAAATGGTCTTTCCAGAATTAAAATGATCGCACAACATTTTATCCTTTTCAGATCGAGTAAAATTATTAAACTATAGTCCGTTTTTTCCTATGAAAAAGTAGATTATAGGACCACAGGCGCGTAGAGTTGGTCAGAAAAAAATATATTTTGGAACAAACAAAAATATTCCGTAGCACATTCACATTGTCTTGCTAAAATAATTGATATAATTATTGAAAAAAATAATTTTCAAACATTAAATTCACAACGAAAACAACTTCAAACTAATAACGGAATTATAAAGCAGAAAAATGCCAGGACAATGAAAGTTACTCTTGAAAAGTACGGATAGTGATCTGAATTAATCACGTGAACACACATTTGTATTATGAAATTATATTTCCAAACATGTTCAACAATCTGCAATACATTAAAATACAAATATTTAGACTCTGGCCAAAAACGTCAATTGCAAATTACAACGCAGATTTCTTAATGAGAAGATCCCAAATAGCCGAAGATTCTCGTCGATGGAATTCCGGAGATCACTCGAAGATTTCCGAAGATTTTCCCAATCGCAACGAAAGTTTTGGGGACAAGAGGGAAATTTCTCTGAGATTACAAATGCATTCAGATTCGTGTGACTACCGCCATGGTTATCATATCTCTCGCTGTAAATCGAAGCTTTTCTCGCAACGTTGTACCAGAGGTACTTATGAATAAATTGAAAATATCATTAGGTTATTGGACATACTACACTACTCTCGGGTTTTGGAAGTGCCACCTTAACGACAGATCAACGTTTGTTTAACCACTAGGTATTTAAAGTTTAGGCTTCCAAGATCAATATCTGGTTTGTAAAAGGTGTTGTAACTACAAAAAACGCAGAAAAATATGACGAGAGAAGTTAAATATCGACTAGGAAATATTATTGAGATGTGTTACCAAATTCTCAGAACTATAGTTAAGACCAATTAAGGCAATCGTTAAAAATAATTGATATTTTTCAGCTTTAGAACAACTAAAAAAAAATGTTTGCACATGAACTGATTTTAAAAAGTTTTCTTCGTGCCTTTGCAGGATTGTTTTCCTTTGTTATTTCAAACTTTCAAATTTCTGGACGTTCAAAAGAAGCACAGAGGCATTTTTTGTTAAACATTTGTTCAAAACAGTAACATATTTTCGAAAACTTTTCATCAAGAGATTTAAATTTTCAGGATGGATCATTCCTTTGTTTTGACTTCTAGTTCGTAACAGGCCGACCAAATCTCGTTTCAGGTAGGTTAACATCTTTTTGTTACCAGGTATTGATTATTTTGTGATGCTCGCACTTTGCTTGTTGCACGGGAAAAGAGAACGGAGCGTATGGTCGCGTGGGAAGAAAATTTAAACTTATTTCGAAACCAAAATGGTTTATAGCCATCGAGAACTGATTGGATTTTGATTGATTTGAGCGTTCTTGCTCCTGTGCAACTGATCCAAAGTGTACCATCTATATTATTGTTTGACAGAGGAAGATATGAAATGGCAAGCTATAAACAGTTGCAATAAACAAAACTCGCATCCTTTTCGGAAATAAATTTTGTCTTTTATTTTGATCCATTTGCCATTTCATATTTTTCATGCCTCGAGGAACTCCTGCATTACCTCGCACAAAAACCATCGCAAAATTCGTTTCAAAACTGCTTGGCAAAAGTTTATTTCGAGACGGGGAAAAAATTATTAAAATTGCTTTTTTTCAGTACGAGGTAGTGCAGTAGTTTTTGAAGTAATTTTCTGTCCACTGTTGTCTTCAAGAATTTTTTGCGATCAAAAACTTCTGGGGGGAAACCTCTTTAAATTTCTGTCAAAAAAGTTGTAAGGTGAAACGCTGTGCAATTTTTTTCAAATTTTCCCGCCAAAAGTCTTAGTTTTTTAACGCACTTTTTTCTTTCACACTTTTAAATTTAATTGAACTGATTTTCAACTAATTAATTAATTAAAATAATTAATATAGTGGAAAATAAATAAAATACAATGAAAACAGCAACTGGAAGTTTGTTGTGTACATCACTTAAAGCATTGTAAAAATATTAAAGCAAACAGAAGTCAAAATTACACAGGGGTCTTTTCAACAGAACTTTTACTGGCTTTCAGTAATCAATTAAAATCAGTTACAAACATTTTGAAGAAGTGAACAAAGTAAAAAAAAAAAATGCGCTTTTAAAAGGGCCTGGTAACTAGTCGGAATGTAGGCTCTCTTTTACTATTTTTTGACTAGGTAGGGTTGCCAAAAAGAAAAAAAATTCTGCGCTTTTAGAACAGAGTCTAGCCAGAATTCAACCATATATTGTGACTTTTGATGGAGAAAATCCTACGCAGGCAAGATTTTTCCACCAAAAGACTCTGTATATGTTTGACTCAAAACCAGACACCATCTAAATTTGCAGACTCTTTTTTCTAGGGACATTTTTTCCAATTTCCGATTTTTTTTCTTGCTCCTTTTAAAAGCGCAACCTCAACAATTTCATGCGTTAGAAAAATTTCAATAAATTTGTGAAACCGATAACAGACAATCAGAAACTAATTTTAACGAGTTTAATAACGAGACTTTCAGGCTGAAAATTCGGGTTGCAAAAGCAAAGGTGATGTTACTATTAACACCTTAATTCTAAACCTACAAACTTGAAATACAATTCAGGGCTTCCTCGGAAACTAGCAACTGAATTTGTACGACGCAATTTGACAAGGATTCCGATGTCTCCTTTTGACTCTAGAGTTTTGGGAGGTGAAATCACTAACACGAGCTCCGTCCTAACAATCTTTCGCAAGAAACTATATCGAGATCACTTTTGTCTCGTAAATCTACCCTACTTTTAAAACGAGATTCACTGAAGAAACCTCTAAACAAAGTTCTTTGCTTTGCTTCTTCTCCATGTCAATGCCGCTGCATGTACACTCGAGATGGCTGCCTGAAAGAAAGTTAATTAATACGTCCCAATTAACACTGGCTATACTGAAATGCAAAGAATAAAATAGACATACATACAGTGTGTTTACAAGTTAATTCCCTCATCATGATGCACACTTGTCGTTTGGTTGTATCGTCATGTAGAAATACACGGAGTTTACATAACGATATTAAGAACAACTAAAAACGCAGACAAGCAGCAATGCGAAATAAATAGCACTGCCTACAATGCAGCACTCTAAAATCAATCTTTATTGGCAACGTTTTGAATGTGAAAAGCTTGCCAGCAAAAGTGCATAGCAAAAATTAGGCTTGATCACCAGCCGCTGTTCGGGAAAGGAGCCTGCGCTCCTCCCCCGAAGACACGACCGTTCTTCTCCGGGAGGGACGCAGACCAGACCGAGCCACGTTGCAACGTTGCTTCAAAATTCAAACTGATGTTCAAAAATGCAATACAACCTCCCGTGGATGTCGCTTACGAGCGCTTAGACCATAATGTTTAAAAAATTTTTCTTCATAATCATTAGAATATGACAACTGCCGAGACATGCTCCAATGCTGATGCAATGTTTCATTCACGTAAAAGTCAATTTCGAGAAAAAAATCCGATTCTTCCCTTTCTTGTACTAGCCAGAAATACGATAATGTTACCACACCTTATTATCCATTCTTTGCTCCATTATATGTCAACTGGTCGCTTACAGGAGGTTAAAAACAAAGGAAAATGTCAAACTTTTAGCTACAAAAGTGGTCGTGGTCGCTTACGAGAAGTGGTCGCTCACAAGAGGTTTCAAATATGGTGATTCGACTTGCAAACTTTTGGTGTTTTGGAAAACTGGTCGCTGAGGAGAGGTGGTCAGCTACAGCAAGTTTTGACGAGACAGCTTTATGAAACTACGATTGAAAACGACTTTCACTTTGACAGCAATTTCAAGAACATTACCCAGTGGTATCTGGAATCCCAGAGGGAAATTCACATAACTGTGGAAATCCGAAAATATCATGGAAAAAATAAACGAATGGCAAAAACAATTAAACGCAGTTATGAAGCATTTCTCTCTCACTATTGAAGTTTTAACATATGACGAGACTGAGATATTCAAGGTTTTAAAATATGCAAATTGGCCAATTGATGATGTCATACACTCAACCAAATTTTGATCAAATATGATGAGGAAAGATATCTCAACCAATTTGTATCACAAATGTTTGATTCTCTGCAGTAAGCAATACTAGCTTAACAGTTTTGTTACCATGGAAACATACTGGGTTCTAGACCTCCCCAATATTAAAAGCTTTTCCGGCCACCTTTGGCATTCCATTTTGATGTTTGCTAAAGGTGCCTTGCATGCATGATCCAGCAAGCATACAAATATGTTAGCTTGAGTTTGTGGCCTCATTTAATGTTTTTTGAGCTATAAATCTCCAACATATTGAAATTAAGTGGGTGGGGACTGGAAAAGAGTGAGTTGCCATGGGAACCAAAATTTTTATAGCGGTGGAGAGTTTCCTATAGAACTATTAGCATACCAAGTTTCAATGGTCTGTGATGCAAATTGGCCAAGATAGCTTTATTTATATCCTTCATACAAATATTGGGTTGAGTGTATGATATCATCAGTCATCTCATTTGCATATTTTACACATTTTTCAAACATGAATATCTCTGGAACTTATGCAGATATTTGCAAACAGTAAACTGTGTTTTTATTCTTTCATGGAATTGTATATGATACACTTAGAAAATCAAGGGATTAAAATTTGATCATGGTACCACATAAAATATTCATCAAAAACAGTACCTCGGACACTGTATTCTTAGGAATGCTTGTACAACCACACCCTTAACAGCTAGGGTGTCCAGTTAGCCATATAACAAGGGACACTGAAACTACCTGGACAGTAAAACAATAAGATCTCTATTTGCTTAAATTCTTTGCCCGCATTGTGTACTTTTTAGTACATGCAGAATCAAGTGATTAAAAACCTTCCTTTTAAAGGAACATTGTTACTCACCTAACAAGGGATCAAGTGTCTCAATTTGATATGAGTCTCAGCAGAGCTTTTGCTTTTTTTCTGCTTCATATCTAGTAAGAATCAAGAGATAATTTAACCTTTATGACATCCATGGCTTCATGTCTTAATTTAAAAACTACACAACTGAAAGTAAACCAATTTTTTCCACTTAAACACCACAGGGGAAAAGTTTTCAACAATGAATGTAATGTCCACCACCACGACTTATCCAGGTCTCGGATACAGTATTTCACCTGGATGGGATGCTAGGCTGTCAAGGGTTGCACTGAACTGCATTATTGAACAGGTAATTAACCAATCAGAAGTGTATTTTCTTGCACACCTATTTGGAAGGAATGGTCATTCAAGGGATCAAGATGACTTTTTTTGCATTTTTCCATATGCTGTATCTACAATGATGTAGCCTAAACGTTCTAATATCAATTATTTACATTCTGGTTTTGGAAAACTATTAATCAAATTGTTATAATTTAAGTATATAATTGACAAATGATGCATTTCTTGTCTAACAATTTTAGGCTGTAATATTATGTTGATAATAAACTTCAATATTACGGTAAACATTGTTTTGTATTGTTTTGTTTCTGTAATGTACAGCTACAGCGGCAACTAAGACCCAAGAAAAACCATAAATAATAGTGAACTAAAGGGATTTTTCAAATACTGTGTAAACCTTTTATCACAGTTACTGTATTTGCAGTAATGTAATCATGTTTGCACCAGCCTAAAAATTTTATTTCCTTGAAGGACAGCGACATTGAAATTAAGTGAACTTTATTCACTTCATGCATTGCAGTAGTGTTAATGTGCAAATTTTGAAATTGAGAGCGATACAGAAAATGACTTTTCGGACAAGAAATAAAACATGGTTTCATTTTTTGAAATTTAATTACTCAGTTACCATAATAAGAAATAAATTAGATTTTAAATAAACGCTGCCTTCGAATAAACGCTGCACTCGAATCACAAAAAATTTAATAAATGCCACAGCGTTTAATCGAGTAAATACTGTATGGCAACTATTCAGTCCTGAGTTTATAGTTAAACCAGTCCATAGTTAGTATTGAAACTTTGGATTAAAATGTATATTTTTCTTTCAAAAGGTTATTTTTAGGCTCAATTAAAAATTAGTGCGCTCGTCCCCAGAGCGAGTGGCAAGACACTTAACTCTCACAGTGCCTCTCTCCACCCAGGTGTATAAATGGGTACCGGTAAATTGTTGGGGAAAACCTAACAAATTGCAGGGGAATGACCTGCTACAGAAACCGGGGATAAGCTCCTGCAGCTATGGTCCACTAGGATCGAAAGGCTTCATTTTTTTTTCTCCTTGTATGGACCACAAATGAAACACAAGCTCTTCATGGACACATTACGTAATTTGAGCATCCCCGGTTGTATTCGCCGGAGGTCTGAAGTTTGGGGATTAACTTTTTAGTCATGCAAAACACAAAATTTGCAATAACTCTGCTAGAAAAATTTGTACTAATAAAAATAATTTTTTTTCAAAAAAAGATAGCCAGTGAGTGGGCTATCTAATGGTAGGTAATCTAAACCTTAAGAAAATGCAAAAAAAGTCTTTTCCATCATGGAATCCCTTGATCTCTTGAGTTTAACAATCAAAAATAAAGGCTCAATAAACAATAAAGGCTCTGTAGTATTAACTGTTCTTGGGCATCTTTCTACTCCACCTGCCCTTTCAAATGAAATGCTGAACTGTGAAACAAAGACATCTCCATCTGTTAAAATTTTCTTCTTGCCTTGTGTGCCCTTATTCCCAACACAGGTACAATTCTGATAACCTCACAGAGACTCACCTGAGATGGCATCTATTGCCTTGATATGAATCTTTCTCCATGTAAGTCCCAGCACACAGCCTTCTGGTTTGTATCTCTGAGTAAGAAATGGAAACTGTTTTAACGTTTACAGGCTTGATCTCTTACGTTTTACAGACTACACAATCAAAAATAAGTCATCAGATTTGGACATCGGCGAAATTGACCAGTTGTGAGGATGATTTTGCCCACATGGTTAGATCTAGTGGGAAGATTTTCTAATAAAGTTCAGTCCTAATAGTTTTGCCCTCCTTTGAAAACCAGTTCGCCCTGACTATGATGGTAAGGTAAAATCTTCATCAGGCCAAAGTGGCCTGAAAAACCATAGCTTAAGGATGTTCATGATAACTGTTGCTGCACACCTTTACTGCGTATGAGATTCACACGCCACATCATGCACTGAGGCGCGTGCTAAGTAGCAAAGTGAACAATAATAGGGCAAATGGCCATTGCTCTAACTTTGCGTGGATTAACGATCTTGGACATTTCTTCTTCTCTACTGATTTTCTACATTTTGCAAAAAAATGAAGAAAATCTATTGAGTATTTTTTGGCAAAATGCTCCATCAAATTCCATTCATTTGACCTCTTTGTTTAGCCACATGGCAGTTTCAAATGCCTCTTTAAGGGTTAAGGTTTGTGAAAATGATGACAATATTTGAAATGATTAATGCAGAAATTCATTTATACAAAATATTATTAGGATAGTTTGCATCTGTTGACTTTGATCTTTGATATTTTAAGCTAAAAATCCTGAGATCATGCTGAATTACATGCACTAATTTATCAAAATCAAACTAGTTTTCAACACGCCTTATCTCTGAAATGAAGCTGGTGACCCCCAATTTTTATTTCATTTCTGAAACAAGTAAATCATTATCTGTCTGCAGAAGAAACTTGAAAAAATCTATCAAGTATAAAATTTTTGCGTAAATATCCTTAACCCAGTTTCTGTTGCATTTTAAGTGATTTTGAGTAGTTCTACTCCATCCATCATCAGAGTTGGACCATTGGACAATTGACACAAAATCGGGAAACCATCAATTGTATAATCAACAACACAAGATTATCTGTAGAATTCGAAACATAGAATTATACAATATGATTACAAAACATTCGAGTATTTACCTCACTGATTATAAAAAGGTAGGGGGTAAATCAACAAAGTAGACTAGAAGCTAAGACTAAACTTCTGTCACCAGTTTCCCGTTAACATTGAACTCTGTAGTGTAAATCTTAAAACTAGTAGGCAAACTTAAACTGCATGTACGTTTAGTGAACACATGTAACAACTGAACTGAAACCTAATTAACTTAATATATGAAATGATTAGAAGTGTCAATCAAATTGTTTACCATCATTGTCAATTACTAAATGTTTTGTTACAGCAACAACAGTTTTAAGATTTTCAACCCTTCAGGGGCAAGGCTTGAGAATGATGGGATGGGATGCAAGTGCAGGGTTATCATTCAGTATTAAATTTACCCGGCTGTACCCATTTGAACATGTACACCTAGGGAGAGTTAAGTGCCTTGATTATGAATGCAACGTAGAGACCCCAACCATTGGCTATATCCCAGACTTTTTGATCTGCGGTCCACAGTACTCAACATGAGATCCCTGTATCTTTCCTCCCACAAAAGAATACTCATCAACAAAGGTATCCCAGGCATTGTAGTTTTAAGAAATGTTTGTACACCCTACCCCTGAAGGGCTAAGGTGTAGTAAGGCCACATAACAATACTGTCTTTAAATAGCTGAACAGTGAAATAATCACATCTCCATTTGTTTAAAATGTTTTACCTGCATTGTGTACTGTCATACCTGGTATATGAAACCAAACACAGAGACTGAATCCCTTGCTATAGGATCCAATGTTTCACCATGATTCGTTCTCCTCTAAAGCCTCAGCACACACTGTTTTGTATCTATTAAGAAACAGGAAATGATTTAATATTTTAAGAGTCTTAATCTCTCAAGTTTTAAAAACTGTTGCGCAGTTTATGGAACAAACTGAAAACGGTGTTAAGAAATTTTTTCTCTAGTTTGCTTGAGCATTGGCCTGCACATACCTAAAGTTTAAAGGTGGAACAATTGCTGAAAACAGCATGTAAACACAAGGTTTGTTATGGGGCCAAGGCTGTTTGCATCAGAGCAAGTCAAATTTGTCTCACCAAATTTGGATTCTTATAGCTAGGAATCAGTGGTGAACTCTGTATAACACACTTGCCAGGTTCAATGGAATTGATGGCAATATTATTAAGATATCTATTAATCATCTGAGAGAAGTGAGTGACATAAATGAACATTGCGACATGCAGGGTCCGTTTTCCTCATTCAACTCCAGTGATCTCAAGAGGCAACCCTTATGAGGAAGGACTCAATGCATAGCAGATCATATCCCACTTTGGCAGCCATATTCGTCTGGTAAGTAAGAAGCCAGTCACTCTCTTGTAACCAGCAGTACGAATATGCATTTAACCAGCTCATCTTGATTGCTGTCTTTCATGTCAGTGTACATCTGTCAAGTGCTTTTAAAAACCTGAGCTTGAACAGGGGTCTTTCCACTGTTGATATCTGTGAAGCATTAAACCACCATTCTACTAGAAATTCCAGTAGTCCTGAGACGAAAAAAAATCTGTCTACCATACTGACCATGGTTAACGGTTAATGATATTGTTGTCAATTCCATATACTCAATCGAACCTCACAACTATGTTGTACAGAGTTTCAACATGATAACAAACTGACTCCTGGCTGTCAGAAACCATATTTGGTGGGGCAAGTTGTTGTAAAACTGCATTTTTCAATCCTTGAAGACAATTCCTCCTAACTTCCGCCATTTAGTAGCTTTGCAAAAGTCGCATAAATTTTCTTTCCACAATAAAATATATGTATAATTTATCAGTTGTGCCAGACCATAGCAGTTGGAGCTCACTGATGAGCCATCTTTAGAAGAACATGAATTTGAAATTTGTAAATACAGAAGATAATCTTCAACACAGAAAATGTGTATCGGATAATCGAATGCAGGGGCGCAACAAAAGCAACAATTTTTGGCGAACATAATTGAGAACAGGTTTAATGCAATTCGTAACATCAAAAACACCAGTGAAAACATTAAAATTCGCAATTGCAAACAACATAACTAAATCTAAAACTTAATTCTGGCGGTAATTCGGTTCAAAAATACGTACAGCTATTTGTTCTTGGACACTATTTCTTCATATGAAGACCAACCAATCGAGTGTCGTAAAACCAAACTAGACCAGTTAGACTACTTATCTCAAACCGTACTAAAGTCAAAACCAAAGTAATAGCTTGATTACCTACAAAGGTTTTGCCAAAAAAAACATTTCCTTCCACTTGCATTAACTTCTGCAAGTTACTTTTCAATTTGAAGGAATGAATCTTATCTATGATAATATACGTATAAGCCACAGAAGAGCAAATAAAATCAGAAAAACGCCATAAATATGTCTAACCTTGTAAGAAACAAACCCACGAAGACCCGCCATATTTTCGAAGACACCATCCTTGTGGACACGTGATCCAACGTTGGGCTATGCATGATGGGATACTCATCATACTTTTTAGACAAAACCCCCCAGTGGGGGTGGGTACTCCCTTATATGGGCTATATAGGTATGTGCGGCCCCAAAGGGTGGTTTTTCAGCCGTTTTGGTCATAAATAGGGTATCGATTTTTGCACTCTAGTCTTCAATTCGGCTTTTTTAGAACAAGCTACTCCTTCATCACGCCCTCCTTCTCCCATCCGCGCTTTGCCTTCCTCTACGCCATTTAACGCCTTCTACGCAGGCTAGATAAAGCCAGCAACAAAAGCCCTTCCCCTAATGATCTAATTGTCACGTCATAAATAGGGCATCAAATTTTTGTTCAGGTCATAAATAGGGTAGGGAAAATCGCAGATTTTGGTCATAAATAGGGTAAGGGTTTTGGGAAGAAGGCCGCACACCCCTAACCAATTTTTTCCCCGGGGACAAAACTTTTTATCCGCCATTCAAGATTTACGACTTGGAAGTATTTACGCGAAGATAGTCACAAGATAAAAGCTGGTTGAAAGCGGTCTTTAAAATGGACATGTTCTCCACCAAGACAGAAAATTCAAGTATTCAAGTAGCAGTAATCAAAGATTATGACTCCGTGACTTTTTACATGCCTTAGATATTTTCACTAACTCAATTTCAACCTCTTTCTATCGCTAACATCAACATTTTCATCAACATCCGAGGTTTTTGCAGACAGATATGCATAGTGTCAAAGTCCATGCGAGTAGAGAGGTCCCCTGTGTAAAGAGCGATTTGTTGATACGAACGTTACGTGACGGTAGCTTTCAAATTTCGTACTAATATTCAAACAGCGTACAAAATAATTAACCGTTTACTCCCCAGTTTTTTTTAGCAATACACGAAACAATTGAACCTTACCCGAACACAGGCATAATATACCTGTTATGACTGTTTTGGTCATTTTCCCATAAATGTGCTTTTTATAATACGTTGTACAGCTATATATTTTTTTCCATTTTGGGGTAGTGAGTTAGAAGGTAACGCGGACTCTGATACCAGTCCGTACTGCGCAGCCACAATCCCAATGTTTGCGAGTCTCACTTAATGGAATGCGAATCGATGTTATATTCAGTTAGCAGGAAAATGTGTTGACAAGCTATTTTGGAAACAGTAACGAGTGGCATCACTAGAATAGAATTGAGAAGAGGGGACGAACTGAGAATATTCCCTGACAGAGTGAAAAGTGGACAAGGGCCAAGACATTTGTCGAGGATTGTAGGCTCACCCAAAAATAAGTAACTATAAGCCTAATAGTAGAAATCCAGCTATGAATTTCAAAATGCTGAGTGAAGAGAATCAACCTCTAGTTGCTTTCAAAACGGAGGGGAGAAAATTCTTCAGCGTTTTTCTTGGTACATGCAACAAAAAAGTACCAGTGGCTCCTCTGGACACCCCACCCTCTTTGTTAGACCCACAACTAGAAGCTCAGGCCTTTGATCATTCGTGCTTGCGGTAGTTTTGACAGAATCAGTTAAGCAGGGCCCACAATTTTCGATGCTTTCGTCATTATCCCCGTTTCGTTTTTGCTTTTTACCGATTTCAGTGTTCCTTTCTTTCTTGTACTGAATCATTCTTTTTTCTCGGGATTTTCTTCGATTGGACGTTAATTTTGCCCGTCAAAGCATGTAAATACAGCGTAACAAAGCGTTTGAAATATATATATATGAAGCCTTTGATTTCCAAATTCCCGATTTTAATCGGATTTTAATAGATAAGTTATCCCGGCATAACTGAATTAACAAAATTAATCGTGCTACCGTAAAGTTCCGAAAGTAACGATCCCCTGTAACTAGTGGCCCATCGAAATTAAGGTCAAGCTTTTTGTGGCCACTAGTTCTGAAGAAGACAGTTCTGAAGTGGCGTGGCGCGCGAATAGCACCCGCGTACGTTTTATCGGCTGAGATTTTAGACAGTTCGAGGAAAATTCTCGAGCTACAAAGTTTGCGTGTGTACAAAACAAAAGCACTCGCGCGCGAAACGCAGGGTATGTGAGCGGCGAAAGCTTTGTTTGAATCCAAAACGAAAACATTCTAGCCTGGGCAGACACACGTTGAAATAAGAGATGTAGTGGCTCTAATAACGATAAAGACATTGTCATCAAATCATCTATGAAAAAATTTGAAAGATTTCGTGCTATATCGATCTGATGTTACAGGGCAACTGTAAAAGATACCTTGATTGCAGATTCCCGTCTCCCGGAGGGCTGATTTATTTTCAAGACATTGTGAGAGAAGGAAGTCGGATAATTGAATAGATATGTGGGCTTATTGGACTGGTGGTTCTTTTTTAAGTCATCATGTGAACAGGGCTGTAATCATTAAATGCTTGTTTCTGTGTGATTTCTATAGAAGGTAGCACCAAACACTGACTGTTTGACCTCGTGAGAATATTTCCTCCAGGCTCTAACTCTGTTTCTTATTCTCAGTTTTTAGAAACACGCAAAAGGCCTGAAGCCAGCACCTAGGGGGGTCTGGGGGCATGTACCTAGGAAATTTTTTAACACTCGCAAACGCCGTTTCCAGCATTTCTCAGGCAGGGCTGGAGTTTTACTCAAGTTCTCTTTAAAAAGTAAAATATTGAATGAAAGTGGACAGTAAAAGTAAGACTCTCAAATATTGGTATCAAAGTACCGGACGTGGAATGCAAAACGACCGGACGATACGTCCGGCCTCCGGCCTCAAACGAAATCGATCGACCAACGTTTTTCGGTTTTGATAGGCCTGTGAGGTTGACTTACAGCCCAGCGAAAATTCGCTTCCATTCACAGTTACACGCCAAATGCAACGGTTTCTCGGTGCGCAACCGGAAAACAAACCGCATTTCCAGACATCTTAGTCTCCTCCGCAGCCGTTATTTGGGTCTTGGAAATGAAATAAATTCGAAAGATTCGAAGAATGTTGTTTGTGGTCATCCTTGAGGTTATGGCAAGGAGTAACGGTGGCCACCGGCGTTGCGCAACATTTTACACCCCGGCCAGAATGCAAGACAGCGTGACATATGTAAATACGGCAGGCAGCAAAATTGACTTGCAAATAATGACCTCAGGTTTTGAATTCCTAAAATAAAGGGTTCAGCTCATTTAAATGCACATTTGATAGCGAGGTCGATCGGAGTGAGCATCGCTTGAAAAAAAAACGGCTGCCGATCCGTCAGATTGCACTGCCAGCTCCAGCCATCTCGTGACAGGTGCGGTGTCGAACTTAGTCTCTGTGTACTAAAGCGATAACGCGGAGGAAACGAGAATTGCAAGGGATATGGCGAACACTACAGTGATACACCAACCGGGAATAAGCTACCAGAAGGAGTATTCCGGTTCGGTGCAGTATATTGGAGGTTATGAAGGTCCTTATGTGGACAACGAAGACGTTTTCGTGAAGCAAGATCCGGGAAGTTCTAATCACATCATTCCCATTCCAATGGGTTTGGAGGTGTTCGAAAACGTCAGCAAGTTCGTTGCGCATCAGAACGTCGCCAAAGAGGATGGTAAATTAGTTTTTATTGTTCGCTCCTTCTTCATCTCTCCATTTATCAAAGACTGTTACTCAAAAATCGGTCAATTAGTTTAAGAATCTGCAAGGAAATCAAAACGATTGGTGGAGAGAAGCTGGTCTTAAAGCGCTAACGAGCTTCTCTCAGCGCGCCAGCGTGGGCCACGCGCTTCAAGTTCATAAGTCGCACCATCCATTAACGCGTTCATTTTGCAAACGTATTAAAACCTTTTGCTTGTTTGCTCTGAAGCTTTATGGCATTAATAACATGGCTCTCAAAATTACTTGACAAACAGAACAGACTACCAAATTCCAGGTGTAAATGCAGTTTTATCGGTAGAAATCATAGCGTGATTTATTTAAATCATTGCGCATTTGAAGGTCGTTTTATTAATAATGGCTTTCCCCGGCCGCTCCAGTCGAGATGGCATCCATGCGAAGCATTATCGTTCTGCACTCCTAAAGGACGGGAATGACTTGTTTGAAACCTAAAATGTGCGCTTTTAGATCGAATGTCGAAGAAGTGTAAAAGTGTTCGCAAACGAAATAAACAAAGTCGACGCTTAGTATTTCAAAGAAGATGTTACTCGTACTCGATTAGTCGTCGTATTAAATTCGCTTTGTGAGTGGAAACTTGAGAAGGAAACCTCAAACTTTTCCAATTATTTAATTATTTATTTGGGTTGTTATTTAATTCTCTAGCTGTCTGAAGTACATCAAATTTCGGTCATCGCGATCTTCGAAGATACGGCGAATGGAAGGCGCATTCGTGACTAGCCTGTAACATGATAGATTAAAATGAGAATTATTTCAACAATCGAGAATTCATGTTATTGCCAATTTAAACACCGTCAACGGACTTGTTTGTCCATAACATTTTGGCGTTGTTTTCCATCCAGTCTGCGGGTTATGACACTTAGTGCGGATTAGAAAAAGAATTAATTCATGAAATTGTCGTGAGCGATCTTATTTTGCCCGCTTTATGTAATTATAAATGGGATATGTAATACAACTTATATTAGTCCAAGACTGCCTTCTGCTTGTAAAGTGAAGTGTTTACACCGAGATAAATATGCGATGCTTTTCAAACAGTCTTCGGCGCTTGTTCAACTTCGAACCACTTGAGGTCTGTGTCATCAATGAAAAGTTCCTTGTTATTCAAATTTGTTGAAAATTAAAACCTCGATAAGACACAAGAAATAGACAAATAAGTCTTATAATTGTTTATTGAATTCGAGGTTTGGCTTTAGTTTAATATCAGCTCCTAAAAGTGAGGATTATGCCAAAACATTGTCGTGATAATCAGCCCAAGAATTCGGACTTGCCCAAGAAGACAATCAAATCTCGCTTAGGTGCAGATACAGTGATTGCTCTTTGCCCTACGGGAACTGAGGTAGCTGCCCACCAAACGAAAGCAAATTTTTTTGAAAATTGTAACAATGGATATGTAACAAACTGGGCCACAGAACTTTGAGGAAAAAAATATATAATATCTAGCGTATTATAATTTTAATATCTGTTTTGTTCTTGTTTAGAGGCAATTTAAAATCCATATTGTTTTGTTTTGCAAGACTGACACTTCTTTGTAGTGGTGCACTGTGAAGTGTAGTTTTCAACTCTAATCATTCTAAAAGCCAAAAGCAGTTTACTTTTGAGCAAATCACAAAACACAAGCAAAATAGAACCTGAACAACTCATGAATTGGCTAATTTAGACACCCGTAGTTCTAATTCGCATGTCATTGCCATTTTATGCACAGTTGAACTGGGAAAATAGTGGTTCAATGTATTGTGTAATATTTGGCAAATTTAATGATATGCATACATAAACCTCTTTATGCATCAGAGTGTAAATACAAAGGCATCAATGATGGCCTGAAAACCAATTATTTTAATTTGATTTTTGCATGATTTTGATTAACCCTTTCACCACAGGAGGGCACTTATTGATCTGTGATGTCAGTGTTTGGCTCAAATCTTGCTGATTTTGATAATATTTTTGCAGAAAATTTTCTTGTTAAGATCTACTCAATGAAAGCATAAAATTGTGACCCACCTATGGCATGATATAGCTCACCACCCCTGTAAGTTTTGAAACTTTTTTTACGATAATTATGCAGCCTCTAGTGCAAACGTCATTAACTCATTGAGAGCTGTAAAATAAGATATAGTGTAGGGGTAAACCTAATGTATAAAAAGATTTTAATTTAAACGATCATTTGTCAATCACTTCCTTAGTGGTTGTTGCTGGGATTTTTGGGATATACAGATCAATAGCTTTTAAATGGTATATCATACATGGGTATGGTGGGTTTATTAATGAAATTGGAAAAAAGCCCTGGCAATTTAGGGCTAAAAAGGTAATGAAGGTGAAAAATTAATTTGGCAATCTATCTTTTTTGTGAATTTAAGTTTTATTTTTGGCGCAAAAATATGGTTACCCTGTGTGCCAGAGGTTTTATTTTTTCTTTGTCTGTAACCGTAGATATCTAAAGCATATACCACATACGTAGACGTAGATGATTTTTCTTCCTTGACACATAGTGCCTGTCATTAGAGTTCAGTATCATGGCTTTGCTGCTCAAAGATCACGTTAAAAAAATACCTCTCTGGGACCCAAGCATATCATGGTTCATTTTGATGGTATGTTTATATCAAGATTACTTAGTAAATGGTTGTCTGATTTCTTATGTCTAGCCTGGTGGGGCCGCATGGACTTTACTGTGGATGATGGTGCTGGCAATCAGCTGTTCAACGTGAAAGAAAGTAAGTTATGTAAAGGTTCAAATCTACTCAGGTACAAATTATGTCATGTATAATAAGTGAAGTGTCACCTATTATAAGCATCAGTTGGAAAACTGTTTGTTTTGACAGGCTACTTGACAGTACACCTCAAATTCATTGACTCCAATTTGTATCATAGCACTGGTACATGTATCTGTTTTTGAGATTGGTTTACTGTACATGAGCTGTGTAGGGGAACGGAACCTTGATAACTACCTCATTTGAGTATGACCCTTTCACTGCTGGGGAGCATGCATAGTGGTGTGGAGGCCACTCAGTATTAATCACTGCCACTTGGTGCAAGGCATGTTGGCCTTGTTAGTACATGATAAACTTCTTATAAACCCAGGAGACTGTGGTTATTGGGCAACTAACTTGTTATCTCCAAAGTGCTTCTCTCTACCTATGCTTATGAATGCACACCAACATTTGAACTGTAATAGCAACTTGACAAAAATATTACTAAGGGCATGAGGGTGGGGTAAGCCTACAATGGACCAGTATCCTTTCAATTAGAACAAAAGTTCATACTCCTAATTACTTGATGCTAGAGGCACTGAGGTAAATGCTAGGGATGTCTGACAATTGGGCCTGAATACAAATCCTACCTTTTCCCATGAACAAGGGCACTGTCAGCAATTTAATGGCCATATTGCTGTATTCCAGATTATTTGAGTTCGTCATCATGTATCATAACTTATACCACCTGTTGATCTAGTCTTCCATCTTTCACAGTCCAAACACTAAGCAACTGGATCCAAGCTCTTCTTGGGAAATCCAGGCCTTTCTACATGAAGGTCATCAACAGCACCACAAACAATTGGATTATGGAGCTGGAGCATCCAGCAAGCTGCACTTGTCCCGCTCTCTGCCCCTGGGCTGGTCCTGAGATAACTGTCCGCATGCCCACTGGTGAAGTCCTTGGACACATCAAGCACTCGTAAGTCAACTGACAGTTAATAGGGAGCTTAAGCAAACTGAGGGGTCCACAATGATGAGAACCTAGCCAAACAAATTAAGTTTAATGGGGAGAACAACATTTGTCCATGCACACTTATTATAGGTCTTTGTATGTTTTTCACCCATCTGCAAAACAATATTATTATTGACTTAAATAAAATGATCAAGTTCTGTATATTTTGGAATACATGAGCCACTAGCCAAGGGCTTATTTTTCATATTTCCTTTTAATTTAGAATTGATAAATGTGCCAATTCATCATTTGGCTGTGTTACCACACAACGTGGCTCCAGACCTACATTTCATGCTTGCTTACCATATAGTCTTGTTTATTTGTGCGTAACTATAAAGACTTTTTTAATGTTTATTTGTGCGTAGCTATAAAGTACAGGGTTACAGCATGCCATCAACACCTCCACCCACAAATTATTCATAAAATTAGTTTGCAACTTCAACAGGTCCAGAGAGACTTGTGGCAGTTGGCTTGGACCTTCATTCTACTTTGAGGTGTACAACTATGAAGGAAATCTAATCTACAAGGTGCAAGGACCCTCAGGGTACCCCTGTGAGTGCACAAGAGACAAAGTTGCTGTCTTTAAGGTACTAAAAATAGACTAGCAACTGCCATGTTGGTCAAATATTAATGACAAAAAATTCAGCTCCCAAACCCAAAATTTTTTGGTAACGTCAATTGACATAATTTTGTCATTTGGCAACATCTAGCATTTAAGCTTCCTTCCTGGTGCGGTGGCCTCATGGTTAGTGCCCTCGACTCCGGATCGAGCGGTCCGGGTTTGAGGCCTAGCCGGGGACATTGCGTTGTGTTCATGGGAAAGACACTTAATTCTCACAGTGCCTCTCTCCACCCAGGTGTATAAATGTGTACCGGCGAATTTAATGCTGGGGGTAACCCTGCGATGGACTAGCATCCCATCCAGGGGGGAGTAGAAATATTCCTAGTCACTTCGTGCTATGGAAACCGGGATAAGCTCCGGCCTGATGGGCCACTTGGCTCGTATGCAGACTTTACCCACCCTGGATCTCTCAGCTTCTTTATCATACAATAGAGAAAATACATTTTCTAGGATCAGACCTTAAGTGCTTTGTCACAAACACGGTTGGATCCTGCTAATTCAAATTCAGCTATTTTGAAATCCCTGTTATTTCAAACTCAAAACCATTTCCCTTGGGATTTACAATTGGGTTTTTCAAATTCCCACTACTTCGAATTATCTTATGTTTCCACTAAGACTTTGAAATAGCAGGGTGCAACTGTATGTCTACCAATTTTAGATTTTGTTTATGTTCTGTCCAATATCATAGTATGGCTATGTAAGTATTTTATAAATCCACTCTAGCTCCAGTTCTTAGATTTACCAATTTTTTTTAGTGTGGGTCAACATTTTAAAACTTCCAAAATTTAGTTCCAGTCTGTTTTTACAAGAGCTATGCGTGTCCACACACAAGTGTTAAGTGTGTTGCATTTTCCTAGAAGCACTCAACATTAGATGCAGTTTTAGTCTGAAACATATTATTCATCTTCCTCTATCAAAATTCTTTCAGTAGCCTGGGCCCTAAATCATGGGGAGCGGGGATAAACAAGTATAAATATAGTAGTGAGCGCGCTAGCTTTACCAGTGTGTCCTGGGTTCAATTCCAGCCCAGTCAAATATGGCCGCAGTTTGTTGTTGTTTCTCACCTTGCGCTAAGGGTTTCTCTCTGGGTTCTCTGGTTTTACTCCCTCTACAAAAACGGACATCTCCAATTCTAATTCAACCAGCATAGAGAATGCACACTGATGTGGCTTTCTCTCTCTCTAGTGCAATTTAACAGTATCTGGAGCCCAAGATAGAGAATAAAATTTTGGAAACAACTGCTGTACAAATATCAATATTTTAATTATTTTTTTCCAAGCAGGCACGGTAATGAATCCTTCAATCTGATTGGTTCTTAGCGTGGTCCGGAATTTCCTATCTTTGACCACGGTCGCAGTAATGCCTGCATAAGTATTTTTCCGTGAGTTTTTTTTTGTTTGAGAGCTTGGAAAAAAATAAGTTATTTACCGGCTGAGGGTCGGTCCATATAGTGAAAAACTGTAACTCGGACTTGAAAATGCTGCCATTGGCCTGCAGCCTCGGGCAGCATTTTCAAGACCTCGGTCACAGTTTTTCATTATACGGACCTCCCAGCCGGCAAATAACATACCTATATTTCATTTTCCTATTTCTGGACATGTTTGATAGATTATCAAAGAAGGGTCTCCTGGGGAGTCTAAAGTCAATCAAGTCGGAGAGATAACTCACAGCTGGAGAGGATGTTGTGGAGGTCTTTGTAGTTGCTGTGTCACTGGCGATCCAGATTTCGTCACCATGACATGTAAGTTAAAAAAAATATCTGTCATACTGAACCTATGTATTTTTAAGAACATGTTATTCTGTTGTTCTAGAAACTATCCCTGCACCCCTCCACTCCATGGAAGGTTTTTTGGTTATGAACCTCTCACGAATACCCATCTAGTAAATCCAGTTAAGCTTCAGATATTCCTTTAAAAATTCTGGCATAATTTAATATCCCCAGTCCCCTTAGAATTTTCCTTGACTTTCCAGAAGGTGTGTGCATGGACAGTTAGAGCTGCTCATTGGAGTCTGAGCTCACAGAGCTGCTTATTGTTCAACACATGTTTTGTGTTTATTTGTAGCCTTCTCTGCTCTGAGAGCATGCCCCAGGAGACTATGTGTGTTTGTGTGCAAGGATGCGGGGGGAGGGGGGGGGGGGCACTGGTGGGATAGGATATTCCCTGTAATATATAATCTTACTGTCTTTTTATCAAAATTTTTTTTCTGGCCCTTCTTTCATCCTACCCCTAATTTTCTGTCTGAGATGAGCAACCCAAAATTGATTATTCAGTAGTAAGTGGACATCATATAGAAACTGGTATTTGTAACGTTTCCTCAACTATTTCTGTAGCAATCACAATGACCAAGATATCATGTAGCAGCTGTGAAAAGTTCCAACTGGAATAATAACAAATGGTATTAAAAGACAAATTTTAATCCCTAGAATATTAATATTCATCCCTGTTAGAAGTCCAAACAGACTGTCTCCCTCTCCTCCCCCAGGAAATATCTGGGCGGATCCAGACTGTAAACCCTCAACACTATGGGCCATGTTGAGTAGAACATTGTCTCCCTCTCCTCCCCCAGGAAATATCTGGGCAGATCCAGGCTGTAATCCCCCAACACTATGGGCCATGTTGAGTAGAACATTGCCTCCCTCTCCTCCCCCAGGAAATATCTGGGCAGATCCAGGCTGTAATCCCCCAACACTATGGGCCATGTTGAGTAGA
>OMLO01000751.1_pt1 | contig 22931 bp, 25 predicted proteins | sample 1674811 | NCBI WGS metagenome assembly OMLO01 (sample SAMN06265003, study PRJEB25207) | coral metagenome | isolation source: Coral host | place: Mexico:La Bocana,Puerto Morelos, Mexico | collected 2008-11-13 | reverse complement strand
AGTATATCAATATATCATTATAATATCAAAATCTTGTTTATTATTATATTGGAATAAAAAATATATATATATATATTGGAAGTATGTAAAGTTTAGTGTTTTTTCACTTGCATGACAAGCGTCAGTGCTGTAAGTGGTTTCGACTGTTCAAATGAACTTCACTTTAGTATCCATTTCTGGTATATATATACCTTCGGTGTTCAATGAATTGATTCCAATCAAAATCAACATCATATTTCCTGAAACATATCATTTTGTGACTGTACAAATTACAAAGAAACCGCATGACTGACCCAGCCTGCAATGTAGATGAACTTGCTCGAATCCCAATACCAAGCGTCCTGAGACAAGGACATTGCTGAAAGTAAAACACTAATATAGCGTCTATCTTTACTTGGGTAGTGTGTCAGTGTGTTTTAGTGACACTGTACGTTTGATTGAATCGCATATGTATAGACAAGAGTTGATCTTTTATCTTTGACCTTTGATTTCTTGTGAACTTGTGAAGCACTTCTCTCACATTTTTGCTCTTTGAGAACAGGTTACGACTATCTCATTTCTGATGATGATAATTAAGGATGATTATGTATTATCATTTTCACAATTCACAATCTGGATACTTGAAATAACTGCATCACAAATGCTTTACCTTGTACATTGTACTAGTACCATTCACCACTGTTATCAGCCAAGGGTCGTTGCAAGGAACCATTTGCAGCAATGACACAGTACAGTGGATTTCTCAATGCGCTCTTCCAGCACGTCGTCATCCATGTCGCAGAAGCCAAACATCCTGAATTGGTACCACGAAAAGTGTAGCATGGTGCACTATAGCCAACTCAGCCAACTCAGCAACATCCTCATCATCATCGTCACCACTGTCACCACCATCATCATCATCATCATCATCATTGCATCATCATTCATATATTCATTCCTCATGAGCCTCATAAAGAGAAACATTCAGAAACACACAAACTCACTAGAGGACCTACAAACCCCTACTACAACTCTGCGTGTGTGTGCTTGTGTGTGTTGCCATAGTCAAATGAAGTTGTCAATGATACAATTATACAATGAGAATACATTGAAACAAAACAGATCAGAAACGATCGATTAGATGACAATAGCGTTATCTCTTCCATCCGAACATTGAGCCCACAAAATCAAATCAATCGCCCACACCAGTCCAAGCAGCCATTCTCCGGTAGTCTGTGTCGAAGGCGGAGCAAGCAATGCAGCTGGAATCATTTGTTTTTTAATTGTTGAGAACACATCATCTTTCCCTGTAGGTCCTTTGAAATTCAATACATTGGAACGATCTGGCGACGTAGTGATATGACCTTTGAGTTTTTCGCTACACTCAGGATGAACTGCACAGGAGCACCATGCACATACCATCATTCTACCTTCCCCGTTACAAACTGCGCAGTGAGATTTCGACGACTGTTCAAAGTACAGGCCTTTCTCAGTCTCATGTACATTTGCAGAAACCGCTGTCTCATACATTCGCAACACTCTCAAGACTAACCCTGGACATTCCTGTCGGTAATCTTTTCTGACCCTTGCTCCAATTGCTGGCCAAATGATAAAGCAACCTTGAAAAGACATTGCCTGTTGAATATAATTCACAGGGCAAATAATACAAGCTGATTCATCCAACCGGATGGAGCGTCCCTTTCTGCTAGATTCATAGCTTACCCATTGAACCAAATGAATACTCATAGTCTCTGCCACTGGTTCAGGCACGTCCCCACCAGAACATGACTCAGACGACGATTTGGATTTGGATGATTGTGCTACCTTATCAACCATAGCCACCAGAGACAATTCCCGATTGCGTCCGACTTTAGCTGAGGAGTCATTGAATCTAGTCTTGATTGCATAGCATGACTTGAACAACTGTACTTGCCAATGTGTAAAAGCATCATCCAACATCTCTTCAGATACTGGCAAAGCTTTCGAAACTTGATCAAATCCATGACCAGTGTCCATATCCATATCGCATGTTGGCTCACAAAGTGATTTGGGGTTGATGAACACTTCCTGTAACAAAGCATCTTGCTCCAAATCCACACTTGATGCAGTTTTATCCCCAAAGTCACCTGATTGAAGAAGCTGTTCGACTTTATGATCTACAGTTCTCATAACAGCCGTTGACCAACCAAGTTGTTTGTTAGCAACTTCTGCAGCAATTTTGGTGTTGAGCGTTTCAGCATCGTCAATATCCTTTCTTTCTTGTAAATTGTTGTCTGAATCACTCTCACTCTCATCGTCATCATCAGAGACATCATCCCAACCCAGAAGCATTCTGACGAACTTGTCATCCCTTTGCAAACGTTTCTCCACAACACTAGCAATGTGACTACCATCATCATTTTCATCATCATCATCACCATCATCCTGTTCATTTTCAGATGGCTCCGATTCATTGTCCTCTAAAGCCAGAGTGGCCATATCATCCTCCGAAGTCTTCTGCTTCCGTTCATATGGAGCCTTGACATTTGCCAGCAAGTCTGGCGCTCGATGAGAACACAGCCGTGAGGCTCCAAAGTTGTCCAAAGGACAACTGCGCAACAAAATGCAACATCAGTTGCCGTTTGTGTTTTCAGTCTTGTTTGCAACTCATGCAAACGTTTCCATGAAGAACACACGCTATGCTTTGCATGGTGGTGCTTGCATGCTGCATGTTGACGCTCAATGTTCAGTTCATGATGCTGTGCACGTACGTTCGCCAAGCTTCATGAAGTCATTTTCATGAAGTGCAGTCTGTTGGGGGGATTTACTTTTGATAAGCGTGTTTTCCTTGCGCCAACCCTTATATGAACAAAAGATCAGTGGACAATTTGTTGCTATAAACACAATTGTGGAAGCCTGTAACGATTGCACTGCAGGCTTCCACAATTTGGTGCTTAAACCCACAAACCCACAAATGTCACTCCCCAATGTCTGATGTTGTTTCCGTATATGTATTTTCATGGAACTGGTGTTCTCAGTGGTATGAGCCATGGGTTTACATGGACTGTGCTGGTGATATCTTCTTCTAAAATTCAATCAAAACACAACCCTTTATGCATTGCCTAGATGGGCAGTGCTGCCCTTTTTCCCTTTTTGTAAATATCCCTATATTGTAAGGGGTTGGGGGGGGGTTAGGACGGACAATAAATTCAGGTTTTTGATTTCAAGACCCACAAACTTTTTTTTTACATGTACAGGCAACTTGTACGATATGATCCATTCAAATTCGAAAGCCCAGAGTCTCGTGATAGCGTTTTGTTCGTATCTGGTACAAAAAACAATGTGATCTCGAAATGTTATACGTGAAATAGATACAAAAAATTACAGAAAGATCATAAAAGCATAGACTGGAGTAAAAAAATATTTCCATTCTTCAGCGGCGCTGAATTCTTGTTTTTTTCCACCCATCGTCAAAACAGCGTTGCGGTGAAGCTCACATGTCCTGCAAGAGAGGCTCGTGCAGGGTTTTGGCTCTGGTGTTTGGTCTATACGTTCCCTTTCTTAGTTTGTCGCATTGCTGGGGTAGCAATGGCATCTAGCACGGAACCTTTGGTATCCTTCACGTGGAAGTCTGTGCGTCACAAGGTTGCACATATACTGATCATGTGATATGTGTTTTTGATGGAAAGGTGTACGTTTGAAAGCCTTAAAAGATGATACGTGTTTAGATTTTTCCCATTACACTAGGTCCCCCCACACGTTTTATCCTTTCTAACCTCTATAGGTCCTGGAAGGATCTATTGGGATGAAGAAACCTGCGAATCTCGGCAAAAGTAATTTTGTCATGTTTCTGCCCTACGTAGTTGGAGAATCTAATGCCATGCAGGTGTAGCTACGGTGTGCCATTTGTTTTGTAAATAAGGATGAGCTGGCTGCATTATGGGCCGAAGATATGCCCAACGTCGCCCTGGACATTATTCGCAACAAAAGGTTAAGCCCAGGAGCTGATCTAGTAAAGGTGCATCCCCATGGCCGCCCTTCTTCCAAGGAGTTTAGGGTTTGAATCTTCTTGCATGTTTGGTGATTATATGTGATGATTATTTTTAGTGATGTTTTTGCCCATAAAGATCTTCAGCATTCGAGCCACGTTTTTTCTTTAGGAGATCGCAGATAATTTTATGTGGATGAGGGGCCTGTGCGCGCAGTGGCCTCGAAAGGTCCACCAATACTCCAGTGTTCCATGGATAGAATCAAATGAGCATATGTTATATGATTTCTTTGGCTTTGCGAACACTTGCATCACAGTTGAACCATCCGAATTAGCACCCTCCAAACTGTGTGTTTTGTGCAGGTCCCATCTGGCTTCTTCATTACCGATTCCCTACTTGCCCTAGATCGAAGACTGGGAGGTGGACTTCTGGTTCCGTCAACGGAGAGCAAGCAGGAGATTGCTGCAAGGGAAGCCAAACGTTTAAAGCGTTTGATGAGTTCTCTGCGCCATCTTTACCGCAACAGTACCTAGTATTTACTATAGCAGGGTTAAATACAAAGTATGCTATATGCAGGTGTGTTTGTGTGTGTGTGCATGTTTTTGAGTCCTCATTTCACAATCCCAAACTTAGGCACGGTATCCCATGATGAGAGGGTCTCCTTACTTAAGGGCTATCTTCGAAGACGTGATCCACCTGCGAATCAGATTGAGGAGGATTGCGTTTGAAACGCGTTTTTGAAACAAATCTGTTACATTTTCAAAGCTCGGTTCACATGTTGAAAGCTTGGTTCATACATACATGGGTTCTTATCATTAGCAACTCCCTTTTATATAGCTAAAGGAAGTGGATGAAGATGATGAAAATGAAGAATATGAATTACCTCTTCAAGATGGGGATGCTGGTGACTATGGTGGTGACTATGGTGGTGAGGGTGGTGAAAGTGAAGAAGGAGGTGAAGGTGATGATGTGTCTGTGGATGGTGATGACAGTGGGTCCCACAATGAAAGTACTGCTTCCTGGGATGGTGGTGTACCTGTTGAAGATACCCCTGAAATCCCCATTGAAGATGTTAAGGCTGAGACTGAGGAATATGAACCCGAGAAACGTGATATGAAGGCATACTGGAAAAGATTTGTCGTTCCCAAGTTTCGCGAAAACTTCTGCCTCCCACCCCTTGAATCCGCCCCCCCTGCAAAGAGTCCCATTGAAGAGGTGCCAGGAAACAAAGGTGAATCTGAGTCTGAAGGTAAAGGTGCATCGGTGAAGGGTTCGAATGATGGTGACAGTGATGATGGTTCAATGGCTGCCAGTGAGGGAGACCCTTGTTTCTATAGTTTAATTTAAATCGTATCTTGTTCTTTTGGGATAGGTAAGTGTGAAGTCAATGATTTCAAAGAGCGATTGTATGTTTTTGGTTTGCGCCTTGTTTGTTTTTGTTAGTTGGGGTCGGTCTATCTAAGGATCAACTTGATTCGGATGGGGAATCTATGGTTGATGTCTCGGAGAAGGCTACGAGCCTGCCCCCATGTTCAAAGTTTGGTTTGGATGCATTTTGCACTGGGCCTGATTGCAAGAATTGCCGCAAAGCCTTACATGGGTTTTCAGCTGAGTCAAGCCCGGACTTTGGGGAAGAGTCTGAGAGCGAAAGCACATCCCACAACTCGCCTAGGAACTTTCTGTCCATGGTTGAAGAGCAGAAGGAGAAGGCCAAGAAGGAGCATTCCCAATCCCCCTTGACTATGAAGACCCCTAATTCGAAGAAGCCATCCTTTTACGGACACTTGGTTTTGTTTAGATTGGTCGCTGTAGTCGCTTCTAGATTTTGTCTCTAAACGCTGGCAATGTGATGCAAAAGCATGTTTGAGAATGCAGTATGTATGTTACATGTTGTTGCTGGTGGTGGGAATGAGGGAGCGATGGGTTTGAAGTGTTGACAAGTGGGGTAGTTGCTTTTGATTAATGTATAGGTCGATAGGTGCTGGTTGTTCTTGGCAAGTGTAATAGGTGTCTTGGGTGTAACAGGTGTGATGTCATGTTTGGCTCCCTTGCAGCAAGGAAAAGCTGTGGTGGAAACCCCAACGAAAGTGAAGAAGCCCTCCAAGGTGCGCTGGGGGTTACTGTGAGTGGAATTGGCTCACCTTCTACGCACATGTGGTATGATCTTGATCTTGCATTTATTGTGTAATTTATTCTGTAAAACGAGCTTACCCAAGTACATCTTGAAACCAACCATGCACTTCATCCAAATGTCCCATATGTCCCTTCATCCACCAAATGATGTCCCCACAGGTCAAGGGCAATAAGAGCAAGAAGGTCAAGGGCAAAAAGGCCAAGAAAAGGGCAAGTTTCAAGGTCAACGGTAAAAAGGGTGGTCTCAAGTCGGGGACGCCTCCTACAGATGAGCTCGGGTCTTTGATGTATAAGGACACATACTGTTTGGATTTTCTGCCAAAGGCAGCCCTTCCACAGGACAAACCTAATTTGGGGAAACACTCATACACCCTAACAAAAGAGGGTGGGGCCACCATTGAGGTGTTGTTGAAACACCAAGCGTTTTTTGTCAAGAAGTTATCTCCCAAAGGAGTTGGTCCAATCGGCCAACTTGCCTTCGTCAAACTTGGAGGGGAGAAGTATGCATGGATCGAAGCTTGCAGACGTGCAGGTTGTGATCCAGCCAAATAGGTGATTTGAAGTTTCATGTTTGGCTTTTGCGGGACCTCCCCATTCTGGCCCCTTGCTTCTATTTCAAACAAGTCGTTCCCGTCAGTACAGTTTTGTCAGTATTAGTATCACCTATATCGTTTTGTAAAAAAAAACAGACTTGGTTCCCAAGTTTTGTTAGCAAGCATCGCTGGATTAGAGGGGAGGAGCCTACGCATTGTCCATGTGAAGCTAAAGGTGTTCAGACTTGGCTGAACCTCTGACCTGGGGATGTCTCATTGCAACCGCTGCTAGGTTTGCTTGGAGAAACACGGTTCAGCTGCATGGGGAATTTTTACACAAACATGTCTCGGGTGCACTCAGCATCAGGGTGACTTTTGGAGTGGTACGTTTGTTTACCATTAGGTGGCTCAGCAGTTTCACCAACCATATACAAAGCATTCAGCCATTTCAGCCATGGTATGAACAAATATATTGCGTGATGCATGATCATAAACCATAGATGTTTACTCACATATTTTTACATATTTGTGTATACATGATATGCATGAACATGTTGTCAAATTTGTGTTTGCTCCCAAGTTGTGTTGCAAGAGTGTCTTCAAAAGGTGGGATTTTTTTCACGATTACTTAAGGTATGCGGTATGCAAATGTTTTGGATATAGTTGGGGATAGACCATCTAGCAAATGTTTTATAAAAGCTCGGGGCGCTGCATACAGCAGCAATGGGTTTGCTGAGATCGCCTTCTCCAAACAGGCCAGCACAAGGTTTGCTGAACTAAAATAAAGGCTATACCTTAACATTGGTTTGGGGTGATGGCTTTTTTACACAAAACCCTACATTTAAAGACAGTGTCTCCATTTTGGGCGATCATCTCTGGACTTGACTTTACCACTCTATCTTTGGTATTTCCTGTTGATTAGGGGCAAGGGCCCTCACCGATAAAAGGATTAATTCTGAGTTTGAAGTTTCAAAATGCGACTTTTCCGCATACCGTCCCACACCATGCAGTCCTCACACATGAAAGGCAATCCGAAATCATTGACCTGATCGTTTTGGCCAGCCGCACCGGCACAATTGGAAGCAGCTGATTGGAGGGTGAGATGGAGTGGGGGATAAAAAAGGACAGTGGCCCCCAATTACTTTCACCAGAAAGTCATAGTTTCTATTCTATCCCTAGATATTTTTACATCAGGTTAAATTCCGTGAAAGTTTCCTTGAGTATGGTGGAGAAATAGTGACACCAATGCTTGGGGTTTCGCAGTTTGTGCATCAAAGTAGTTAGGTTAGGATCGCTCCTAAGTCTTCCCCATGGGAAAAGGCAATCGTGGTTTTAGCGAAGCAAAGAAGATACCTTCTGGCTTCAACCATGGTAAGGTGCCTAGGAGAGGTAAGGCAATGGAGCGTTCCTATACGCTGCGTGGTCTGAGAGCTGTTGGGGCCCCTTTGGTGCTTTTGGCTTGTAGCTAACAATCGAGTTTCTTTTTTTGAAAATGGTAGTATAGTCTACTTACTGTTGATGGAAGAAATCTTGCACCACCTGATAGGTAGTTCATCCCATTATATATTTGCAGGGTTTGTTTACATCCCAGGTGGTGCAGGATTTCTTTTATCAAAAGTCATTGTCCACCACCCGAAAAATTGTGGGAAAAAGATCATTGTTTTAAGTCTTATCACTCTGTGTCATGCATCTAATTAAGTGCAAAAAGCCATTGGCAATGTGTTTTCTTCAAACAATTTTGGAATGAGATACCCCCAAGCAAGAAACAATCCTGCAGAAACTAAAGGAATTGAAGTTGGGCAGGTGAAAAACCAACAGAGTGTTTCGATGCTTCCAAATCTATAGCTCATGTTGAATCGAAAAAAATATGGTTCCAATCGCATTAAGGTAGTTTCAGCGCTTGCTAGCCTGGTCTTTGGCCTCCCGGGTCTTGACTGGAACAGCCCAGTAGATCATACCGAGCTCTTCAGCGGACAAGGGAGTGTCACAATTGCAGAGGTCAAGGCTCTGACAAATGGGTTGGCCGTATGTTACATATATATATATATATGTATTTATTTATATGCATATATATCTGTGTATGCATGTATATCTACACTATATATTTACTTATATATATAAATAGACCTATATTTTCTATGTTTTATGTCTATAATATGTTTTAAAACTCAGCTGAAAGACACTTGAAAAACACGATGTATTCAAACAGGCTTATTCTCATAAATACAAAGATCATGGGAATTCCAATCCAACATAAGCCTGTTTGATATTTTGCAGTTCCCAACCAAATCAGTTTCCTGCACCTAAAGTCTTGGTATGTATGAAGTAGAATATTTTGTTTCAGCCTAAGAGCATGATACTTGCCCAGGCAGGGCATTCTTGCGCAGCTTATGACATCACCTACAATGAAGAATGGATGAATATATTATCGCCAAAAGGCTACTCTCTCGCACTGTTCACAGTGCTGAACACAAAACGCGGCGGATCCCTAACACTAGCACCGGTGTGCTCTACCTGGGTCTTTATGATCCTTTGATGGCTATTCATGATTCTTCAGGGTGATTCACAATTGAAAACCCCCCAATATACACCAAGCAACAAATCCAATTCCAGTGGAAATTTAGAAATTGATTTGCAAGTGAGCTTTGAAAAGTCATCCAGAAATAAAAATTGTGATGGTTCCAATTGTTTGGCTTTCGCTGCACCCAAGCTTTGTAACAAATCTGACCCCAGAAATCTGACCCCAGAAAGCTTAAAACTTGTTTCAGTTGGGGTGACTATACTATAGGGTCTGTTTTGGTGGGGGCTTTTGAGAAGTTGTTTTTAGCTTCACCACCCTTTGCTCCCACCGTTCCAAGGAGCCGCGGCTCAACCAAAAGGACCCGTGCTCGGCCTTTGGGCTGTGATATGGGTGCCACAAGGGCAGGCAATGAGATGGCGGCTCGAGTCGCCATTTTGGTTTTGTTGGCGGCCAGTAGAGGCTTAAACTGGATATTGGAGCAACCCAAAGGAAGTCTTTTCCAGGAGCATCCCTTAATGCAGGCTGTCTTTTCTGTTCTCAAATGCTTCAGAAAGAGCATCAAGATGGGGGACTTTGGTGCTAAAACATCGAAGCCAACATGGCTTTACAGTGGTGGGGTCCCCGGTAGTTGATTCCATTTGGGTAGTAGCACTGCATGCAGTACAAACCTGTTTAAGTGTTTCGGTGAATGATTGTTGGTTTCAAAATTTCATCCCTCCCTCACCATTCACTAAGGGCATTCCTTTATTTGCGACCTCGAGATGTTTAAGCCTAAAAAACAGCTAGCTGTTGGTGATGGCGCCAAGCATGAGCTTGTTGAGCATTACCAAGACAAGAAGGGTGTTTGGAGAATCAAAGGATCGAGTCTTCTCAAAGGAAGCCAAGCATATCCTGTCCAGATTCTTTGCATCCATTTGGTTTGATGGATTTCAAGAAGCCTTTCTAGCCTACCCCTGAGAAAATTCTAGGACTAATCCCACGTATAGAATTAAGAAAGGTTTCTTCGAAGTCTATCAACTTAACAGGTGTTGTTTTTGAGGAATGGGCATTTCCAAATACAAGGATCCATGTGAGACCCCAATGGCATTTCCTTTCATGGAAACATTGATTTTACATGGTGCCTTGTGCAAAAAGGCGCCTGCAAAAATCAATGTTTTCGAGATGTTTTTTATTTCTATATATACCACCAATCCTTCCACATAACCAGCAGTAAGGGAGAAACAAATGTGGATTTGCCATTGCTAACAGAAAAATTTGGCCCCAACTGGGTTCCCAAAGAAATCTTCATCAAGTTTCCCAGGTTTGGGACTGCATTGCAGCGATTGAGGGCCCAACACCAAGGAGATGTCAAACGCGTTGCCAAGCACTTGTTGAAGACCTCAGCCCGTGGGCACAAAGGGATGTCCAAACGTCGATCTTCTTGGTCAATGTGGGTGAAATCAGCAAATTTAGAGCCCGTGTTTGAATATCTTTCCTCTTAAGTTTCCTCTTAGGCGCAGTTTGCGCAATGTGCAAATTAGTGTGAGTTGCTGTATCGATACCATGCAGCAGTCTTCAATGATGCAATACGTGCAACACAGGGGAGAAAAAGCTGAGTATGATTGCTGTTCCTGCCAAAAAAAAAAGAAATATAAACATATTTGGAACTCAAACAATTAAGTTAAGTCATATTTGTTTGGAATATGTTTGAATATCGTTGGCTTTTCCTGCAAAAAAACATGAAGCATAAACATACTCCGGGAGTATGAGATTATCATTGATTTTCCTGACCCAAAAGATATGAAGCATAAACATATCTGGAGCTCAAACAATCCAGTCGAATCTCATGGAGTATATTGCTGTCTTTTGTAGGTTTCATTTTTATGAGTGTGCAAACAACAGCTTGTACCGTTCACAAATTTAGAACACTTCTCATGCCAGGAAATGCCACGATTGGTGCTGAAGAATCTCAAACATGGAGGTGCCAATGTGATGGCATGGACATTGATTGAAATTTGGGTGGTGATCAAAATGACAATCCAGTTACAAACAAAAACCAAAAAAAACACAAAACCCATCAAAACCATTGCCGCGATTTGTCGAGAAAATGTCGCGATTTGTCGAGAATAGCCATGAACTGTAGGTGTTCCAAAAATCCACCATGTTCCTATACATGGGATTGCAAGCTTTGCATGTTTGGTATTCTTATTTTACTTCTCTTCATTTCCCATTGATGTGTTTTGTTTTCAATGCCGCGATTTGTAGCCATTGGTTTGCTCGTGTCTGCAGCTATAAACTGTGTGGTATACACGATGGTGAAAAAACAAAAGGCAGTGCCCCCAGAGGTTGCACTACGTAAGTCAGCTTTGAAGAAGCCTGAGAAAGACAACAAAGATAGGGGTGCATCGAGTTCAACAACTGCCTCAGAGTCAAGGAGGATCAGATTCAAACAACCACCACCACCAGATCCAAAGGTCTTTGTCTACAGAACCCCTGACAGAGCTACTGCAAGTGTGAAAACTCCTGAGCAGAGTGAGAGTGAAAAACGTAGCAAAGGTGAAAGGAATGAAAATGCTGAAAAGAAGGGGAATGTCAACAAGCAGCTTCAGTTTCCAGTGAAAGAGAAGAAAGACAAGAACAAGCAGGAACTGCAGAAGCCCAAAGAAAGTCCTGATACTGATGCGAAGGTTTCCAAGAAGCGTGAGAAGAAAGACAAGAAGCGTGAGAAGAAGCAGGAGACCAAAAAGGACAGCAAGGAGGATGAAAGAAAGACCAAGAAACGCGCTCCTCCGCCTGTTCATGAAAAGCATGCTGACTCGCAGGAAGGAAGCAGTGAATCTGAAGCCACCAAGGTTCTCAAAAGCGTTGGAATTGATGATGATTCCATGTCTGATGCAACAACCTTGGAGCTGGGGGCAGAAGTTCCAGAGATTTCCAGCAGTGAGGAGGCTGAGGAAGATGAACAGGAGGAAAGCGAAGCTGAGACTGATGAGTCAGAAAGTGAATCAGGAAGTTGTGATGAAGAGGAGACCAAGGAAGCAACCCAAGAGGAAAAGGCGAAGGAAAGGACAAACAACGAGAAGAAGGATAAGGAGAAGGAGAAGAAGGAGAAGAAAAAGGTGCTGGAGTCCAAAGGTAGGGAGATTGCGGAAATGGCAGAGGCAGCGAAAGGCCATGCGGAAACACGGGCTAACAGTGCCTTATCATCTTATGAATGTTATTTGTTTTATGTATACATGTTGATTCCCTTTTGTGTGCTTTCCATTTCCATTGGAGGAGCATCCGTGTTTTTCTAACTAAGGTGTTTCCCACAAACGAGAGTGGGATCAATTTGCACGTCAGTGCGCGGATCGGAAGAAATTCCCCATTGAATTATCCTCATACCTGGAGAAGTCGAAGCTAGATTTATTTAATCTTTGGCTTCAACATTCCAAGGATTTCAAAGAGTGGCAGCCTTAGCCCCATACTTCAATATGGATTTCCAATCAAATGACAATTGTAAGCTTACTTAAGTGGGATTCATTCCGTCATCCTGCCAAGGGTGGCCATCAGTGTGCAACGAAGTGTGGAAAAGAAAACAGAAGCAACAGTAGGGAGAGTGGGAGTGAAAAAGAGAGACCTGGTCCCCAAATTCACTACTGAAGAAAAGCGAGATGCCTTGGTGCAAAAACTTCATGCACGGGGTCTGTGGAGTTGGGATGCCGATTGGCCAAATGATGAAGAGGACTGAAGGGTATTTACCATATATACATAGAAAGTTTTTTCCTGACCCCATGTATGAGTTGTATCTTTATCTAATTGCCCCTGTGAAAATTGTTCAAGGGAAAAACCATTTGTGGGGTTAATGCATGTTGTTATGATCCATTTTCGGAGCTTCAATGCCCAAAACCTTTTTTGGAGGAAATATGGTACTATCCCTCTGCAGCTTCCAAGTACATGCGGAAAGACTGCACTTCAGAGAAAATGGATATGACAGCAAGAACCGAAAATCCTGATTCCGAGTTGTTGGACTCCCTGACCTCTGACAATGGGGTCTTGGCTGCGGGGATGGTGCCAGCACTCAACCTCGGCACTGATGAGGGTATGAAATCACTTGCTGCGTCATTGGGAGGCGATGTCAAGAAAGTAAAACCGATCAAAAGGCCAAAAGGTGAGGAGCAAAAAGAAGTCCATCCCACTACTGCAAAGGAGACACGTCCTCAGTACTTTAGTGGAACCCTTATGAAAGTGTACTGGTTTCAAACGAGTTTGAATGATGACGATCTGAACCCTTCTGTTTTGGGATGTTTTTTATCACAAGTCTGCCTAAGGAAAGCCCAAGATTTGATGGAAGAGGTGCTCAAAGAAGGAGGTGAAGCCAGGAAACTGGCCATCAGTTTGAAGTTTGTGGAGTATGGGGATACTCTTATGGGTGAGTTGATGGAACACAGCAAGACCATGGAAAAGCTCTACGGTGGTTTGCGGAGCCTTGTTGCCTCCGATGCAAAGGATTCCCATTACGAAAAACTCACAGACCATATCAAAGAAAAGATGGCTTGGTTCGAGAAAGCTAAGGTGGGGTTGTTGTCACAAGATGTTGCCTCAACTTATTTCAAGACTGTACATCTAAAATGAGCACCCTTATATAGAAGTATGAAATCATCTTTAGGAACTACTTTCACCTTCCAATACCTTTCCCACAAGCATTGCTCCACGCAGGCTGCAGGGAAAGCCCTTTTGGCTGGACTTACCAGCAAAAAAAGCAAGAGGGCAAAAGCTAAGGCAAAGGCTTCGGCTGAGGCAAAGGACGCTGAAGACAAGTCTTGAGTCACCTGAATTGGCTTGAGCTTTTTTGATGTGTGATCACGCTGTGGGAAACAGCTAGCTGCCCCATAGGCATTGGACAACAGTCCGTAGTTCGGACAAAACCATTTACCATCATCCATTTGTTTGTAAGGCTCTTGAGTCTTAAACTTACACAGAAAACCTTTAGGAACTTTGTATACGTCCATGCGGGGGATTGCTGGCGACAGCGTGCTTTAAGATCAACCTGATTCGTGACACCGCCTGCCAAAAGCGAAGAAAATGGTGAAGCATGTTTACTTCAAGATCCAGAGTACTTTAAAGAAGTAGTGGAGAATATTCAATGGGTTTTAAAAGATCCCCATAAAGATTACAACCACCGTTGCTCCCTACTTACGAAGTACTCTGGATCCATTTTCCCAGATTTCTCCAAGCTGATGTAATTCATTCATCCATATCCCATCAGCCATCTTGAAAGAATATGATGACACCCTGAAAATTGATAGATTGCTACAACCAGACTTTTCCATACCATCAACCATCTTGAAAGAATATGATGGCACCCTGAAAATTCCTAGATTGCTACAGCCTGACTTTTCCGATCCAGCAACCATCTTGAAAGAATATGGTGGTCCCCTGAAAATTCCTAGGATCCCATCAAATATCTTGAAAGAATAGGATTCCTACCTGAGTTTTCCGATCCCATGAACTATCTTGAAAGAGATGTCACATGTAGAGACGTTTCAAAAACAATCAAATAGCACATTTCAACTTGCCAGGTACTTCTTCGGCCAAGGCCTCTTCTCAGCTGGGGTCCCAAAACGTTCAAAACAGGATGGTGGCCTCAGGATGGGTACTTAAAACTGAGGTTCAAAAGGAAGAAATTTGAGGATTACAAGTTCAGCCATCAAGCAGAAGAATTTATCAGCTTCACGGCAAAATTCCATAATTGTTTCATGTTGGTTCAGTTGTGTCATTGCAAAATTTGATCTATTCTGATGCGGGGTTCAACTGGACTTAGGTATGTTGGGGAATGGTAAAGCCCATATACGAACTTTGGTGAAGATTGCACAAGCACAGGTGGAAGATGGGGGCGAACCCCCTGAGGCCATCCAGGCATTTGCTTCACTTGGGGCGTTTGGCCGGTGTCCGGCCAATGAGGAACGAGACCTTCACACATGGCTAAAAGATTTACATGGTGTCAGCCTAGAGGTGTATTATGTCAGCATGATGATTCAGGCACCTCAACTTTAATCTTGAGAAATTGAAACCCTGAGTCATTTCATTTCAATTGGGGGGTTCAGCTGAGGCATCTGATTCAGAGAAGGTAGAGAAGCTACTGGTTCCATGTTTGTTGCCCCACGAGCTCCTTTACTCATTCCACAATGCAGGACCATCCCAGGCGAGGAAAATAGGTGATATCATAGTCTTTTTACAGGCAACTTTGTTTCAAGTTTTGTAAAGCCTTTGCCCCAAACATGGAAACACACCTATGCTAGTTGAATGTTTACAGTTTTCATCTTTATGGGGCCCACGTGGGAAAGTAACTTAGCCTTCAAAAACTATACCCCAACCCTGCCAGTTTCAGAAGTCCATGCTTGGCACATGGGACCCTGCTTCCATCGGAAAGTTCTGGGAGCACTGCGTTCGGTTTGAAGAGTGGCAATCGCATCCGGTTCTGAAGCGTTCGTGGAAGGAAAGGGACCGACATTCAGAGAAAAGAAATGTAGTGTTTCACCGAAAACCGTTTGAAAGTTTAATCTGGTAAATTGGGGTATGCTTCATCACTATCAGGTTTTTCAAATTCCCTTGGAACATAGCTGAGGAATCATTCCAGTCACCCTTCATTGTGATGGAGCTGAATTTTTTCGGAACAGTGAATTCTTGGTATGGAGCTTTGGGAGTCTGCTAACCTCTGGTGATGTCATGTGGTGGCACTTTGGAAAATGAATGAAAATGGTATCATATGATCATATGTTTCTAAAGATATCCTATGTTTCGAACACGCCTTGAAAGATAGTCCAGAATCACAGGATGTCAATATATACTTGATATTTTTTGTCAGCCTTCTTAGCTAAGGTGATGGATGTGAAGTTTCCTTTGTTTCTATTGCAGCACTCCTGCATGAACAAGAAAGAAGCTCCTTCTCTAGAAATTTGTTGGTACTGTGAGTTTTCAGGTGTCTCGTCCAGTTGTACCATCCCCCCCTGCAGTTGCCAACTCCGAGGTGCAAGAAGCAGTCCATCAGCGAGTAGCAGAACTCATTGCTTGGTCCATGACCTGTGCGGCCAGTGGGGTTTGGCCAGATCAAGGGTTTGAGGGAGAAGACTTTCCCCAAAACACTCTTCGCAGTAAAATGCGAGGGTCCAAATTAGCCAATGGATGGAAGCTTCTAGGTTGCAAACCTAAGTTGTACTATTGCTGATTTTGGGAACTACAAGCAACTGGCTTTAGTGGTTTTTCTCCCCGACCTTATCAAAAAATTGGTCAAGCATCCTTTCGAGGCTTGCATATGCTGGGTTTCGCTATGATCTGAAGGCCCGTATGCAATGTAACTTCTTTTCACGGTACTACCAGTGCAGGTTGCTGTGTGAGCAGTGCCTGTCCGAAAAGCCAACCGCAAGGGCAGAACCATTGATGAACTATCAGAACTTCAAACCAAATTCACCCAGGTATTTGACATACATTTCAGATGGGACTTATCGCAGAACTGCTGAAAAGTTATCACCTTGGGTTTGCATGCCTGGTTGGTCTTTGCGGAGTTGTTTCTACGACATCATGCATACAATTTACCTTGGTATAGGAAGAGATTTGATATCGAACCTCCTAGCTGACTTTGATGATTGTGGCCTTTTGGGGTGTGGTGGGCTACAACAACTTGACAGTCGGCTAAGAAAATTCAGTCTGTCTATGTACAAAAGGTTCCATGAAGAGAGGTTTCTAGGCTGGTATTGGCTCTCTGTTGTTCATTCCCCTTTAAAACCTCCAATATCCAGAGAGATCAATTTTTCAATCCTTGACAAACGAGTATCTAAGGATCAGCTGCCGAAAGATTCACTTCACAGGGTCAAACACGGGGTTGAAAGACAACAAACATCCTGAGCTGGGTAGCATCTTCAAAGCGTCCCATGTGAAACTTCTCCTATGGTATATTACTGCAAAAGCATGTGAATTTGCAGCAGCAACAGCAGAGTCTTGGTATCTATGGTGTTGTCTTCACTATCCAAGTTCTATATACAAACATGATCATATCAAAAGATAGTATGGTAGCAGAATTCCGATGGATCAATTGGGGAAAGCAGGATCCAAATCTAACGCACCCAGAAAAACATAATAATATAGGGTTCTTATTCCCCCACTTTTTCCCATCTCTCAGGATCCAGTTCTTCAAGGCGGAGCTTGCTGCGCTTACGCTTTGCAATCTGCTATTGAGAGAATGGACCATTGTGGTCTTATCATGCAACCTGAAGATGCCAGTTTTGTTGGCGACCGGATTCAAGAATGTTTACTGCATTGGCAAGGGATGAAATCCATTTGCGATGATGCTGATATCCCTAGATGGGGTATGAGGCCAAAGCACCACGTGTGCGAGCACATGGGTGAAAGTGTCAAACGAACTTGCCTTAACCCGAGGCATTTGTCTTGTTTCCAGGATGAAAGCTACTTGGGGCAAATCAAACAGATAGCCTGCAAGTGTCATTCAACAACAGCTTTATACCGAGTGTATCAGAGACTGATCATTGGGTTAGCCCAGCGATTCAAAAACTCGAGGGGTAAAAAAAGAAAAACCCTCCCAACGTGTAAACGCACGTTTTCCAGCCTGCATGGCGTTGATGGGGCACCGCCACGTGTGTGAAGAAAGTTGCTGTGTGCTGCTCATGTTTCTTTTTTGGGCGCATTTATTCATATCCCCGCTAAGATTGGAAATTACATGTTTGAAAAGGACACTAAGGACGCGCAATTTGAGACATGAAAAGATAGGTTTCTTTGGGGCCCCTGATTCCCAAAACAAAGCAAAACAAAGCCCACTTTAAATACGTTGATAAAGTCTATGTGGGTTTTTTGTTTGATCTTTCTTTCCTTAAAACGGTTCATAAGGGCTCAAGTGCTGCGAGTGCAAGAAGCAACTTAAAATGCATATTTTGCGCCTATATACAGTGCATTGCGACTTAATGTGACTTGCGTGGTGTTGTTTAAAGCTGGTATACAAAGCTACAGCAGCCCAAGACTTTAAAGCCGATATTACCATGCAAAGGAATGCGTCTTCGAGCAAAAGTTAGAAAACCGAAGGAGCGTGCAACCCAAGCGTGCGCATGAGCTTCACATAGCACCACGCACACACACACACACTCTGTATATGTATCAACATTTATGTATATATATATATATATGTATATTTGTTTTTTTGGCTGTAGCCCGCCCGCCCACCCAGTGTTTGTGTGGCAATATGCCAACTTACATCCATGTATACTTGCAGATTTCTTCCACGGACATAAACTTTGCTTCCATAAATGCCTGCATCAAAATCATTCATTTCATGCATGGAAGCAATAAAGTTTACATGTCTCCGCATGGCGTGACAAACGGTCGATGTCGGTTTGCACGTATGTGAGACTTGAACCTATCTTTGCGTTGCATATGTTTGCTTCTACTTAACCACCTTGGTTCCCTTGGACTGCCTGCAAATCTTTTATTCCCAAACGACAGCTTCCGATTAGCGTGACAAACGATCGATGTCGTTTTTTGCATGTATGTGAAACTGCAATTTACCTTTGTATATTGCATATGTTTTGTTTTTTACTTAACCATGGTGATTCCCATGGATTGCCTGCAAATCATTTACAATGCGCAAACGACAATTTGCAATCAGCGTGACGAACGATCGATGTCGTTTTTCCATTTCTGTGAAAGGTGAAATTCATCTTTGAATTGCAAATGCTTTGCTTTTATTTGATTCCCATGGATTGCCTGCAAAACATTTACAATTGTAAATGATTTGCAGGCATGCAAGTATGTCTGCACAAACGACAATTTGCAATCAGCGTGACGAACGATCGATGTCGTTTTTTGCATTTATCTGAAAGATGAAATTGATCTTTGCATTGCCAATGCTTTGTTTTTATTTTGATTCATATGGATTGCCTGCAAAACATTTACAATTGTAAATGATTTGCAGGCATGCAAGTATGTCTGCGCAAACGACAATTTGCAATCAGCGTGACGAACGATCGATGTCGTTTTTTGCATTTATCTGAAAGGTGAAATTCATCTTTGCATTGCAAATGCTTTACTTTTATTTTAATTTCCATGGATTGCTTGCAAAACATTTACAATGAAATGATTTGCAGGCATGCAAGAATGTCTGCGCAAACGACAATTTGCAATCAGCGTGACGACCGATCGATGTCGTTTTTTGCATTTATCTGAAAGGTGAAATTCATCTTTGCATTGCATATTGCTTTGCTTTATAACTTATAATATTGATTGCCATGGGATTGTCTGGAAATCATTTACAAGAATATCTGCGCAAACGACAATTTGCGATTATCGTGACAAACGATCGATGTCGTTTTCTGCTTTCACCTTGCATATATAGAATTTTGTTTTCATGCATGTTCATGCATGTGTGCAATACTTTTGTAATCACAAACACAACATCATATACCTACAAACGAAGCCTTTTCTACAAACGACACCTGCAGTTGCATTTTGTTCATAAAGTTGTCCTTTATGCAACTGCCGATCCTCTCGGAGGTAGGTACATTCGACCCTCATTACTTCCGAGTGTAATTCGATACCAATCCGTGTTGTATGTCGAATACGTTTGATTTGTATGGACAAATCATAGAGCAAAGCAATGATACGAATCGTCGGCTGAGTTGGTGCTTCGTTATCCGGATCCCACTGATACATGGTGACTCCATTCAAAGTGAACGGTTTCAACCGGCAAACACTCGTGTTGGCCCCATAAATTTCACACAAACCAAACCGTTGTTCCACAATGCCACTGTGAGTGTCTTTGTCAGGATAAGCAACAACAAGGACTAAAACGTGATGAGAATCCGTCTTCACATGTTGCTTGGCGCGTTGTGTAAACAACTTGTTGTACTTAACCGCCCATAGTTGATCTTTGGTAGGTTTCAAATCAGGATTACGGTCCCAAGTCGGACGTAAAACAAGCACATCACATGACGCCCTCCAACGTTCTGCATCTTCAATCATTGATTTATGCGAATCAAAATGTAAGAAGCACGATCGTGCCAGATGTGATGCGATCGAAGTCAAAGCAGCAAACTTGGTTGACCCATGGGTAGATGAAGTAATGGTCTTGCGAATGCCGATTCGCGAGCTAAGCAACTCAAGAGAAATTCTATTGTTGCCAGCCCTTGCACAAGCTATTTTGATCATACTGTTAACACTTTCCAATTCCTGAATATCGACTTTAAGCATCACTGCAGCCAAGATGAGTGCTGATCTGAGCCTACCGTCAGCTTGAATGCACCCCGTAACCGCAATGACCTCCAACTCCGAATAGCACACCGTCCGAACCTTTCTTGCAGTTGCTTCCAAACTGCCAGGGTCTGCGTCAATGAGCTTTCTCGCAACACCTGCGCCAATGTAAAACACAAAGGAAGATGATGGGATGAATGCAAAACAACATGGCGAACTGAGACCAAAGACCAAAGACCAAACCGAAAAGAAATTTCTTTTGACTTCTCATAGCATTGGCATGATGGCATGTTAAACATGTTGACCAAATTGTTGATGCAGTCAGTCAGTCATACACACAAAAAACGCAGGTTGAAAGTGAAGAACGTAACACATACACAATTGTTATCCTGGACGCTGTCTTCACTCTCCTGGTTTACATTCTTTGTTATATCAGGTCCCCTCAGCAAATGAATGTACTTGAATCATATATTTGCAATTTGCATATACAATACCATTTGTTTCAATCATTTTCATTTTCAAACATTTTGGAACTGATGTTGTTTGTTCACTGGCTCTAACTAGTATTAGACACCTACAATCGCAAACGAAATTCTCTGACACTTGACTTGAAAACAACGAACAACATAGGAACATGTTTTTGCCAAAAGAAGCAAACGAGTCTAAACCCGTCTCAACCCCCGTAAACCCACAATTGCCCGTGAAGTTAACTGCAGCCATTGGTGTCGCCAGTCCCCCCTGACCCATCATTGGCAATGATGTTATTTTGTGCTACTGCTGGACTCCACTACTGCTGGACCACTGCTTTTGCAGACTGTCAGTCTGACATGGACGTACAGTATTCAATCATGCCTTTGACAAAGCCAGATCAACTAATGATTTGGCCATGTCAAACAGTTCGCAAGCTGAAAAATCTTTCACTGTGACTGGTGTCGGTGTCACTGGTGGCATAGAAACAGGCGGTTGTGAAAGGGATGCCGCCTTTGATTGTGTAGCGGCCAATGCCGGTGACGATGCCGATGACGGTTGATCACACACTTGAATCTTCTTGGGTGGTGGCGGCACCAACATCGGCTTCCTTCCTTTAGGCATAGGCTGCATAGGCTTTGGCTTTACCAAATGCCGCGTTACATGCATAGGCATAGGCTTAGGCTTTACCAAATGCCGCTGTGGTGGCATAGGCTTAGGCTTTACCAAATGCCGCTGTGGTGGCATAGGCTTAGGCACAGGCCCAGGCACCAAAGGTGACCCAACTTGAGGCGTTGGCGCTAACGCAGGTGGCAAAGGCATGCTCTCACTATCACCATCACTATCACGTTTCAAGTATCTCTTTGGTGGTGGGTGATCTGGAGGCTTCGGCCCTAGCAAAGGCATGCTTTCACTATCACCATCACTATCACGTTTCAAGTTCAATCTCTTTGGTGGTGGGTGATCTGGAGGCTTCGGCCCTAGCAAAGGCATGTTTTCACTATCACCATCGCTATCACATTTCACTTTCAATCTCTTTGGTGGTGGGTGAGATGGAGGCTTCGGCACTAGGCAGGTTGGCCTCGGAGCTGACTGAGGTGGAGGAGCTTGAGCAGCTAGAGGTAGAGGCTTCAAAATCGGCTTCCTTGATGGCGTCACATGCGCTAATGGCAAATCACTCTTGCCCTTCTTCAACTTATCTTTTTTCACAAGCATCACCTTTGCCTTGGGCTTGGTGGTCTTGGCTGGTTCATAGACCTCCTCCTTCACGTATACAAACTCATCCTCGTCATTGTCAGCGACAGTAGTGAAGCTATCCTTGTCCTTGTCATACTTGTCATCCTTGTCCTTGTCTTGGTCCCACCACCGTTGACTACTCCAATTCTTTTGACGATTGAAGCCGTTGTGCTTGTTGTGATTCTTGTTCCTGTTCCGCCTATAGCCAGGCCATCCATGTGATGCCATTGCTCGAAAATGATGGATCAACTTTGATCAATTTTGAAAAGACCAATATACATTGTACTCTTTACTCTGTATACCACATGCCAAACTAGTTGTGGATTCTGGATGTGATAGCTAAGATTAATTCGATGACAGATGCCGATTATGATGATCTTCCGTCATCCATAGTATCCACCATCCCATAGTATCTGACACTGATTTATTTCATTGTATTTGTTGCTTTAAGATAATGTTTGAATGCCGAAGACTGAAAACCCATGTGGCCCACTTAGGAAAGTTGTTGCAATGCTGTGTTGCTGTGTTGCTGTGTTGCCCACGTGTATTGCGACATTGCTTAATTGGATTCATGGATTGGTTGGCTGAATCTTTACTGGACTGTCCAATTCACCATTGAACCAAATTGGATCCCTCATCAGCAAGAACGAGTGAATACAATGGCACCTGCTGAATGACTAGACCCGCTTAGACACACCCTCCTACTCCCACCACCAGAGAGTCATCCGGCTCAATTCGGCCCTTCAACCCATATTGCCTTTGCGATGGGTACAAGGTGTGCCAGGATCTGCTTTGATCATCCAGAAAAGTTGGTAGGGCCACCTTAGTTGCAAGTAAACTTGGTATCTTGGACACTGATGAGACTGGTGGGTATGAGTAAGA
>OMLO01000750.1_pt1 | contig 22933 bp, 10 predicted proteins | sample 1674811 | NCBI WGS metagenome assembly OMLO01 (sample SAMN06265003, study PRJEB25207) | coral metagenome | isolation source: Coral host | place: Mexico:La Bocana,Puerto Morelos, Mexico | collected 2008-11-13 | reverse complement strand
TCTTACGTGCTCTCCAAACTTCCCGCGTGCTCCATAACTCGATAGTGCACGCTAAAGCATGAACCAATTGTTAATTGATGTTTAGAATTGTTGTCTAACTGTTTCATGTGTTTTCCAGTGGATCTTCATACACGGATAATCTTCAGCCATTTGATCGCACAATTGCTAGTACCATGTCTATTGAAAAGACAGACCCAAATAAGGTGTGTATAATTTCGGGAATTTCGCCCACGTTGCAGGGTCACCCACTAGGTAGGGCTTACAACGAACAAATAAAAACGAGGTATCAATGTCTTACTGATTTTGTAACTGGTTGCACAGCGTATTTCTCAGATTCAACTAAAGTTAACTTTTTGCAGAGAATCGTGGAGAATATATTTTACTCTATTTGGAGGAAATAGATATAGATATATGGTAATTTCTCACAACCCACTGAAGAGCCAGAGACAGACTGGACCCCAAAAATCACATCCCGATTACATAGTTCCACAGACCCATACAGCGTCTCTGATTAGCTGTTATTCAAGGGCCTTCTACACAGCGTATAATATTATAGTCGCTAAATAAATCTGTAGAATTTCGATATCAGATTCGAATGGGAGACGGGTGGGCAAGAGAAGACAACCATCGATTTTCTTCGGCCAAATATAAATCTCCCTCCCCCGTGTTACAGACCTATCTACCTGTAAACAAATCACTACTTTCGAATACAAGCCCCCCATCCACAAATATTAGCCCTCTTGTAGTTTTAAGTGAACTAAAACCATTTATTATGACATTTTAAAGCTGAATTTAAAACCAGTATATGAAAAACATTGTGATCAACACTGCTGTAGCTGATTTAGAAACAGTTTGTTTGTTCCACTTAAAAGCTCCCCCTGGATATAATCCTCTCCGTTTATAAGCCCATGTAAAACCCGTCACAAAGTTGAAGAAGCCCACCGCAGTTTACTGTATTGTTTGTCAGTGAACTGTAATGGCAAAATCGCGTTTGCAGCCTTGTTTATACTTCTCTAGAGTTTAACGCAAGAATTTTTTTCTATTCAAACAGCCAGAAGAACGAAGGTAAGAATAATTTTTCTTATGACTCGTTAGTATACTTTTTGCCAGCGCTGGCTGTTTGGTATTTGCTTCGAGTGAATTGGTTCTCTGTGCTTGTGTCTGCGTCTTTTCTGATTGGTCAGAAAAACACTCGGTTGAAAAATACTTTGGCGGTTAAAGTGACTCAAGTGTAAAAGCAAACAGAAATAACAACAATTTACCAGAAAAATAAGTTACAAATATTTTGCAGATACTATTTACAATATTTACCAGCACCCTGAAATAACTAAAAAGCTAAAAAAAAATCAACGAGTCGGATTAAATAGACGAAATGAAATGTTTACAGTGGAGGTATTCTATAGAGAACGCAACCAGTAATAAGGAGCTTACATCAACACTTTAAACAGCTCACTTAAAAGTGCCATTTGTGTAAACCTTGCAAGGCATTTGTGGCGAATGGCGATAAAATGAAGCACTTGGAGAAACTGGTAGAACACTCAAAGCTATAGAGTTAACTTAAGCCATACATGCTTCGCCTTGTCGTACATACTAACTCAAAAGTTCAGTTCAGTGGACTTTATGGCAACAGCATGATCTCGTCTGCTTGTGTTTAACTGAAGACAACTTTTTTTTGTTAGCCCGATGGATGATATTGAGTCATGGCTTAACGTGACAGAAACTGATGTGGTAAGTTACCTTGGTATTGTGTAGATTACTGTTGTCTTGAGATTAGTAATGGTAAAAGGACTGAGTGGAGTCCAATTGGGTCTGTAATCACACGAGTGATAACAAAATCGGACGACCGCGCAGCGGGAGTCTGATTTGTTTATTTTTATGATTATTTGTTAATCATAAAAATTACAATTTCCGAGAAAAGAAGAATACCAAGGTACGAAAAGGGAAAATTTGCATTAAAATTGAAACCAAGGTTGTGATGGGTTGATTTAAACTACAACTTAACATGTGACTGGCTGATTTAAACTACAACTTTGAATGTGATTGGCTTATTGAGCTGTCCGTTAACAAACTGTCCGATAACAACTTGACAAGTGAATTAGTGGAAAATAGGAGTTTTTTAAACCAATCACAATCAAGGAAATTGTAATTTTTATGATTAGGCGAGTTATTATAGCAATAAGTACCCGCAAGTTGAACGTGGGTAGAGACTTGCAGTGGTTGGCCAAACGGATTCGCAAGTTCAGTCCTCGCAAGTACACACAAAGGAAGCAAAAAAGAGCAATTTCAAGGCTACGTCACTCAACATGGGTGGTCAAATGGTGAAAAACGTGCGTCGACTTGCGTCCAAACTTATTCTCGACCAAAGTGAGCACAAGTCATCGCACTTTAACGCAAACAGACTCAAGTTTTCAACTTGCGTCTACGTGCTAGTCCGTTTGGCCTGTGGCTAAAACAACTAAAGCTCAGACTCCCAAAACCTAAGCTCATCGTTATTTCCCTACTTGCCTTTGCATTTCCAAGACGTGAAAGAAAGTTTATTGCGGAAAGCCGGCGTTGATATTGACTGTAAAGCAGGGCTAAAGGTGTGAATATCGGCTGATGGTGATGCTGTGTGCACCTGGCCACTCCCGATCAGTCTGTGATAAACTGAATCTAAGGTTGTTTACCTACAAAACCTCCCACGGAGTTACGAACGAGCTGATATCGTTTTTTTATTTAACAGGCCAATGCAGAAGCCGCCGCTGCCCAACAGGCTCCAAATGGAGACACTCTAACATCTTCAGGTTTGTGAATCTTAATAGTGAAGAGGAACTGTATAGAAAATACCGGCAGGAGAAGCACCCTCGGCGCACACGATCAAAAAGGACCAATTAAGCGGCCTCCAAGATGGCGCTTAAGTGGCATTTGACAATAGTTAGACGACCTTCTGATTGGCTCATTTTGGTCTCGTGTGTGAGACCAAAATGAGCCATTCAGAAGGTCGTCTAACTATCGTCTAACTACTGTGCTAGCACTAACCTGTTCATGATTGCGGCAGACAAGTTGACAAAAATTGCGCTCCTGCCGGGAAACGTAGACTGCGAGTAGTTCCTTTTTCACTTAGTCCGTCGTGCGTGACGCGAAAGAAGTAGTATATGATGTTCTTGTGGGCAGTTTCAAACTTTCCTTGACTTTCATTTCAGAGTTCGACCAGTTCCTTGAGGATCGTGCAGCAGCAGGCGGTCAGCGGACTGGTAGTGTCAAGTCAGGCGCCAGCCGGCCAAGACAGAGACAGATGCAGATGGAAAGCCAAGCTGATAACGAAATGTTTGGCTTATGATTCACCCGTGAAACTCTTTTTTTCCTTCAAACTTTGAAACAGGGTTTTTGGAATGTTACCTTTTAATGGGCCCTGCAATCAGATTGTGGACGTCTGTTGCGTGACGTTTTCTTTAGTTATTGACAGTATTGGAGTTTCTCCGTCCTTAGGAAAATCACGTAGTACCTCATGTAGTGACATCACGCAACGCTTCATCTCGTTGCGACACTAGACATCACTGCGAAGGAGAACTGCAAAAAAATGTGAAAATGTAGAGCAAGTTAGCGGTAGAGGAGCGCCGCCAGTAATTTAATGTACTTTGGGCATGGATCAGTTGAGAATGTATTTTAATGTAATAACAATATTCATTGAAACTTTGATGAAAATCACTCTAGCTGTTATTTAACAATCAATAGAAAGTAGTCAATTATTGGATGTCGTTTGGAGCCACACCATAAGGCAAAAACCGAATTCAGCTATCATACACATGTAAAAAAATAATCGATAGGGATGTGGCGTTGCTTATTCAGGCAAACCGCTCATGTGAATCTTAAATAGACCATGTTAAAGTTTTAATAAGGCGCCAAGGCTTAGGGGACTGGAAACAAGAGAAGTCATCAATTATCCCGAAATCAGTGTATTCCCATAAGCCTCCGCGCCACGTTGAAATTTTAAAATATTATTGGTAGGCTTACAGCCAATCAAATCCATATCATGGAAACTATATGTTATTACTTTTAAGAATTGTTTTTTTTGGATTCAGGTTTGCCTTAATTATTCTTTATAACCGAGCCGGACAGCTGTAATTATCTAGGTAAAAACTTTTTTCGGGCTGGAATAGTGATATTTTTTGTTAGAAGATATCTTTAATGGAAATTACAACAAAAGACGTAGAAGAATATGTTTGACAGATAAGGTAAGAAAGCGAATGTGATGTTTTCATTTTCTCTTTATACAAAGGTAGAGTTAGAAACGATGTCGGAAGAGAATTAATTAACACTCATTAGTTATAAATCGGTGATTTAGAGGTGACGTGCGCACAGTTTGAGTGACGAAATAAAGAAGTTTATTTGTATCTCTTGCCAGCATCACTGAAATAGCAAGACTTCATGTAAATTTGGTATGCTATTCAATTCCACATACGTTAATTGAAGACAAAGCAGGGAGGTCGAAATGTGATGGTTAAAAAAAAATCTGCCCTTTGCAGAATTAATCACGTGTAGAAAAGGAAAAGATATTTAATGAAAGAAAAGGCAAATTTTGAGCAAATTTAATCGCGCGTAGATTTCTTCCGATGAATGTAAAATTCGTGAAGTTGTAATCAAGTTTAGAGGATCAGTTAATTCATATGAATAGTCGCGTTTCACATTTGCGCCAACGGAGACCGTTTAAGATTGTTCGTTCATGGTGTTGTGGTGTCTGCTATGTAGACAACAATTCTGTGAAGGTGTTAGTGAAGAGGGTTAGTTGGCGTTGGGTGCGGCGTGCGTGTAGCGCGCGCTGGTGTGTGGTTCGCGCGTGTGGTGTGCGCTAGTTTTTAAGGGGTACTGTCGTGTATTTGTTAAGCACAAAAGCAGCACGATAACAGGAGCCAAAGTTTCGATGTGAAGATGATTGCTGATGGTGAGGATAGAAGAAGATAACATTACGAAAACATTCGACAAAAGCAAGGCTCATTGCTTCAAGTTGAACTGGCAAATTTCTTTTGGCGATAAGTTGAATTCAGCCGTAACAAAAGGGTTCAGCTGTGTCATTTTAAGTTTATATGTAATCCAGTTCTTGTTTGATTGACAGTGATCACTTCCTCCCGTGGCTGTAGAACTTCATTCAGGACGTAAATTGTAACCTAGTTTTGTAATGCATGAAGTTTGAGTTACTCTATATTCAAAACTGTTCAGTGAAAGATTATTTAAGAACACTAACAAGGCTTGAAAAGCAGTGTAGTTTTTTTTTTCAATGAAATAAATAACCAACAAACAATCAAATTGGTTGGTTTTGCTTCATTGTGCTTTTATCAGGGCAGACTGCCAGCAGTATGTCTGCGTAAGGAAAAACGCAAGAGCGTGTGAGTGTAACAAGCGAAGCCACGAAACGAAAGTAGCACAGGCGTCGTCTTTCGACGCCCGCGCTAATCGCGGTTTTGCTCCTTGCACCTCGTATGTCACGCTCGCACGCTCACTCATTTCGCGTTCTCCCCCAGGGATTCTCGAGCAAAACGCCCATTGTGTAGTTTCTGGACTCTTGCGCTCTCAATTATTCTGTGGGTTCTCTGTGTATTCCTTAGTGAATTTCGTCACACATTCAAGCATGCGCTGTGCGTATACAATCTTTACTAAGTTTCGGTGCGTTCAGCTCGTTTCCTGGTTCCAGGCCGTGGTTCCCTCAATAGTTCCGTGCTTTCTCTGTGAACTTCTTATGCCTTTCCTCGTCCGTTACACGTTGCGTACCCTCTTCCCGTTGTTCTTAGATACCCTAATACATCCGTGATAGTTGCATTGCGTTTTGCGGACGGTCACCTATATGCAACTTAATGCTTTTCCCACGGTTGCTCCTCTTCGATATATATCCTTTGCATTCGCTGTGACTTCCATCCAGTACACGTTTCCGAATGTTTTCTCTCCACAAAGAAACGAAACGACCGACGTTTTCAAATTTCTCTGGTTTGAAGAGCGTTTTCAAAAAGTCCCATTTTCGTGACGAATTAGTGTGGACATGTAGATCTAATTGCACATGTAAAGCTGCGTTTTCAAATTTCTCGGGTTGGAAGAGCGTTAATTTTCAAAAAGCGCCATTTTCGTAACGGATTACTGTGGACGGTAGGCCTTGCCGTAAAAATAGAGCTGAGTTTTCGAATTTCTCTGACGTAGTGTGCATGCTGCCTTGGGTCCCGTTTTAGACGGGCGCGGTTTTTACTTCAGTAACCGCATGTTTTTTTGATGTGGTCATGCCTTTCGTTTACACTGGGACAATTGAAACCGGTACATCTTTTTGAAATCGAAAGCGAGGCGTTTTCAAAACGATACAGGTTTATGTGCTGCGTAAACTGGAGTTAACGTGTATTTTTGTAAACGGCTTCCGTTTGGCAGGAAAAATCGCGGGAGAATCTTCGCAGGAAGAATTTCTGTTCAAAATGGTCAAGGTACGAAAACATAAGATCAGCGATCGCTTTTCCGTCGCAACTCACATATTTTCCTTACGGTACACCTTTCCACTTATTGCAATACTAGACAGAGAATTCTACCTCGTAGTCCGCCCAACAGAAATTGCTGACATCTTTACGTTTCGCTATTTCCAAAAAAAAATGGCGTCGCTTCAAGGTACACATTAAATTGTCTCCAGGTCTGTGGTAACAAAACATGTCGCGGACATGACGCAACAGCCGAGAAAACGGATAAATTTTCATTTTCGCGTAAACGCTTCCGAGCCGTGTACTTTTTGAAACGGTTCAGAAAGGATGTAACTCCGTCTGTTTGAAACCTCGTCCGTGTAAAATATAAACGCAGTCTTAGGTTGCACCATTTTCCCTCGAGAATTTACTCGTGCGTTCCGATCCTTTTTTTCTCAGTCGTTCTCTTGCGTTTCCAGTTTTAACCAACACTTGTGGGTGGTCATTAAAGCACTTGTCTAAGAAAGTTTGAATGTTTTTACTAAAACTACAATTAAACAGGAAAATAATTGTGGTTAGAAGAAAGCACTTCGTCGTCGGTAATTATGATTCAAACTTTGAGTATTTTTTTTTAGTTAAGACTCCGGCTCTCTTTTTCTAAAAAATTCTAAACCGTAAAACGTTAGATCTCAAGTTTTATATGGAGAATAGCTTGCAATATGTCTGTTAAGTTTCTCTCAAAACAGTCACCGGAGACTAAATATCGAGAATTTCAGTCCCTTGAATTGGTCGCTATAGTGATTGTAATGTGATAGACGTTGTGATGCAATCTTATTTGTGGAAATTGTAATTTTTATGATTACGAATTGTACACAAATAGCGGTGATAAACATTGTATTCCAATGCCTATGTTAGATCATTTTTCTCTGTCTCGGTTTCAGACCTCAAATACTTTATTTTATTTTAGATACATAGTTTAGGTTTGAGAAAGTATATAGACTAGCATACGAAACGTCACGTTCTGTAAAATATGTGTTCGAACACAATGTCTATCGCCACTGTTTGTGTTATATTTATTTATTTGATCTCTATATTCTCGCCATCGAATGTCATTTTCTTTCAATATGCTGATAATTGACAAGTACCTTTCCTTTTCTTATATTACACCGCACAGTTCCCCTTTAAATTCCGTTGGAAACAAATAGTTAATACCGCATTGCGTATCCCCTCTCTTGTTTAATTTCTTTAATAAAGTAATTCAATATTAAAGTAATTTTTTAGCCCCTTACTGCGACAACCTCGTCGGTCACAAAGTTGCTACAAAGACCATCCATATTACGCTGAGACGAGCGCGGTGACCGATATTTATTGCATTTTTTCTGATATACATAACATGATTATCAACTGGATGAAGGTTGAGAGATTTTTAATAAAGAATTGGTTCATGCTTAGCCTGCTTATATCGAAGTATGGATGCACGGGGGAAGTTAGGAGGACATGAGATGTAGCGTAGAGTTGTCCGAGCTAGAGCACGAAAGAGCAACTCTAGCTTCTTGAGTGCTCTCTAATTTTCCCAAATTTTGAGAGCACAGCTAAATGCATGAACCAATTCTTTTACAACACAGCTAGACAACAGCTTGCTCGCTAAAACAACATGTTTTCAGTGATTTGTAACATGAATCTGATATTGTACACAGCTTAGTTATTCGTACAGTGCAAAACCTGTTTGGTATGTCTACGCGAGCACGCAAAACTGTCACACTCTTTTTCTTTCACTGCTAAATTTATTGACTACAGTAGTTGGATAAGAATTCATTTATTTATAGATGTTTCGGTGTGTAGTATCGCCGTATATTCTTACTCGTTGTTAGTATGTTGACTCGTCAAAATACGGCATAACACGTAGAATATATATGTGTTATTTGCCGGCTGGGATGTCCGTATTGGGAAAAACTGTGCCCGAGGTCTTGAGTACGGCCCAAGGCCGGAGGCCGAGGGCTGTGCTCAAGACTCAAGACCAAAGGCACAGTTTTTTTCCAATACGGACCGACCAAATAACGGCAAATAACGTGTTTATTTTTTTCTCTCTGGAAAATACGAAATATTTGTGTTGATTTTTTACTGAAACAGTTTCACACCGTGCGCGTGCGTTTGAGATTCAGATTTCGCTGATTTTAGAACTGAGCAATGGATTTACCTTTCATGGAGATTTTTAGTGTAACAAAATTGCTAAAATAGCCGCAATGTTGGAAAACTCGGAGCGGTCCATACGCGGGGTCCTGATGGGAAAATCAGGATCGCTGGAGCGCGCGGAATTAGCCAATCAGATTCAAGGATTTAGGATTCCGAACCGCTGAGATGCTTCAGAAAAACAACGATACTACACACCAAAACTTCTAATAAGATATGTCTGTATATAATCCAACAAGCGCGAGTGGACTGAATTGTTTTATTGAAAACGCCACCAAAAACTAAATTAAAATAAAAGTACAAAGGCCCCAGTCACGCGTATGCTTGTCATATTTGTAGAGCATGGTAGAAGGGCTCATAATGCAATGAAAATCTTGAATTGCATTATCCACTGATCCCATTTTTTAATAAAGAGATTTCTACAACGATGGCTCAATAGGAATTATATACGCGCTATGATATTCTTTTTAAGTGGAATCACCTTAACAAAAATGACGCTGGCCTTTTTGAGATGCAGACATCAATTTGAAGTATAATATTTCATTCTAGTTTGTTAATCAGAAACCGAAAAAAATCGCTGAAGGATTCTGCAAAATTCTGACAATTTTAAAAACAGAAAAAGAAACTTTTCAAACTCAGAAAAATTCGCGCCTGTCTATTCAAAATTCGCGGGCAATATGACTTCCAAATATGGGTTCCCATTGTCTCGTTTGGCCAATAATATTCGTAAATTTTCATTCCGGCTTCTTACATATGCGCTGTTGGTTTGTTTTCTGCGCACATCGCACATGTTCCTTTGTAGGGGAAATGTTTTTGATTTGAGTATTTGGCCATTTTGCTCGTGTCTATGATTGATCTCCGGATTCGTTCGACGCGAAAACGCAGGATGTGCTCCTGTCCGCACCTGAAAGACTTTAAAAAAGCCGATGGCTTGAAAGTTTTTCGCAAAGTTCACGCACACTTCGTCTGCTGCGGTTCGCGTGAAGCAAGGAAGCGAAAGGTACACACGCTGTAAATTTCCCCGATGGAGGTTTACCAGCCTTAAAAGTCGTCATTCTCATTTTATGTTCATGTTCTTAATTTTTCCTGACTCAGGCCAGCTTGTGTCATTGTCACGAATGTGGAACATACTCCAGCCGTCTTCACTCGTGCCTTTTGTGCGTGTATTTTGGTTGCTATACCGGAAACCGGCATATTCACCATCACGCACAATCAACAGGGCACTCTCTAGGTACGGAACTTGGAAAGTCGTTTTTAAATATTTCGGTGCGGTATCCCATCGGCTGTTGCATTCACAGTTTTGTTGTTCTCCTCTGCTGTTTTAGCTTTGGACCTAACGCATGGCGTAGTCTACTGCTTCGTGTGCAGAGACAATGTTTACGACTTCGATTTGGAGAAAGTTGGTGTGGAGCAAGCTGTTAGAGCTTGGAAGACTTTAGGTAAGTAAAAACACCAATCGCCTCCGGACAAATACCTTTTGTCATATACGTGGTTAGGTTGAAGAGTTTAAAAACCGGGTGACGAGAATACGTCAAATGAAATGATTATTGTAGTTCGAGTGGAGTCGCGGATAATGTACATGCAACGACAAGATAATTGTACATTTCGACACATCCAGTTGCTTTTTAGTTTTTGCATGTTGCATCGCAACTTGAGCAGTGTTTTAACATTTCAATTTATCGTACTAGCAATTTAAAATCAAGCAAGCGAGAAAAAATATTGGAACTCTCTTAGTTTATGTATCCACTGGTTGCGGAATGGTTGCGTTGTCTTCTTGTTCACCTCGAATAATCCATCACTTAAAGAAATATTCAAGGTCCTATATTTTCAATATGTTTTAATTATGACCAAACATAATAACCAAACAGCAATTATCTTAAACAGGGCCAGAAACGTGCAACTTTAAGTTGCACTGTAAAAGCAAATTTCCTCGCTAAACCTGTGAATTCCTTTGGAATTTTGAAAACAAACATACACAAATGTGAATAAATTAGATGTCATTTTAGCCATGATTCAGATGCTTTTTTTCTGATCCAGAAGAGTTTCATAGAAGTTTGAAATTTTTCTTGTTCTTTTATAATCCTGTTTAAACAACGTGGAACACTTTGTTGACATTGAGGCGACCTTGACCTTGGTATTGTCTATGAAGATCTGTTTCTACAGGTCTAGAATGCATCACCTGTTTTTTGGTGACAATGCAAAAGTGTTGCCAATTTCCTATCCTAATGTTCTTTGTTCTGCAAGATGGATAAATTTCCCATCAGCCAAATCTTAAGGAAAAGAAAAATTAGTGTCTTACACCTTTCTTTTCCTCTTTTTTAATGATAAAGGTTCCAGATAAATTAAGGTGATTGCTCAGTATTGCACTGCACATCTGTACTGTGCATGATTTTCACAACATTAGCGTGCGTACATGAGCACCTGCACGTACACAACATGAGAGATTTCGCTCAAGCTAAGCTTGATAGCGAAATGAATGCTTGTTTTCTCTCAAATGAGCATGGTGACCTTTACTTTTTATTACATGAATTAGGTGTAAAATCATCCTCTTTAAGTTGAAAAATTAATAACGGTAATTGAACTGGGTGGGGTGCAATTTGTTCTCAAATCATACGCATAATATCAAAATCAAACGAGTGAGCAGTGCGAGTTCAAGTTGAAATCACAAGTCTGATTTCAGGCCAAAATTGTACAACACGAAGTTTAATTACCACTTTATTACATCCATTTAGAAATTGTGCAATTTAATAGCCAAAATACAAGAACTACAAGATTTTGGACTGTACTGACTGGTCTGTCAAAAGCGAAATCAGAAATGCGTTTACATCTCATTTTGAAAATGTATCAACGTCATGTCAACTTCTTGTGATTGGTTGTTTTGTTTTACTGTCTTATTCTCAATGGCTGAGAAAAAGATGTGATTAAGAGCAAAAAATAGTAGACTTGTGAATAAATTGCACCTCTGAGAGCCAATCAGGTTACAAGTATAACCAGTGATTTCAAAATGGATTTAATAAAGAACGGAATTGTTCAGAAGGAAAAAAGATATGGCTAATTGAGTGTCCAAATCTTTTGCTAGAGGATGAATATTCTGACCTCAAAAATGATGACTGGAGGAACGTTTTGAGTCAGTATCATTTAGAATTGTGACTTTTCCATTTATTAAATCCATTTTGAAATCACTTGTTATCTTACAATCTGATTGGCTTTCAGCAGTGCGATTTATTCACAAATCGTACTATATTTTTGCTCTAAATTACATCTTTTTCTCAGTCAGTGAGTAATATCTTGTAGTTCTTGTATTTGCAATTGAACTTCCGGTTGTGCCATTTTGGTTTGAAATCATACTTGTGATTTCAAATCAAACTCGCACAATACGCTGGTTCAGTATCTGGGCTATGATCTGGGTTCTCAATGAGGTCCAGACACCTTTTGTTCAATATGTCACTGGGATATCCCCAGTTAGGAAAAGTGACATTTGAGGGTCTTTTTCTGTTTGAAAATGCTTAAGAATTATTGTCAATGATGTGCATGGATTTTAATGTGAAACATTTTTGTCACACAGGAAATGGTTGCACAAAGTATGTTCCATGGGAACCAAGTAAAGCTGAACTCCAGCTTCTTAGAGAAAATAAGAAAAGGATCAAGTTAGAAACAAATTCCTTTATAGGTTTGTAAAAATGGTGCTGGCCTTAAGCTCATTCTCCAGTATTGCACTGCGCATCCCCTACTGCGCACAATTTCACATGTGATTAGTGCGCACATTAGAAAATGGCAGCTTTTTCTTTGCGGCTGGACCCCGCCATAGAAGTAAATCGTCATTTCTTCAAAAACGAGTGTGGTGACCTATAATTTTTTCTGTTGTTTTGGATTGAATGATAAATTTCTCTATGTAAAATAAGTATGGCCCAATTCTCCGTGTAGAACAAGAAGCAATCGAGGGAAACACGAATTAAGCATGCCAAGTAATCGTGACTATAATCATGGTGCTATTACAAGGATTTATAGGGTATAAACAAGGTGCTGTTGCTCCTAAACGAACATGGGGACCCTTCATTTTTATTGGGAAGAAAAATAAGTTTATAAGCTTTCATGAACATTCTCCCCATAAACATACCCAGTTTCAGACCAAAATGTTCAAATTCTATACCTGTTTTCAGACCAAAATGGCTCAAAAACCATACTGTTTGGGGTGGCACATACCTATATACCTGATATAGGGGAGTACCCCCACCCCCCAAGGGTTGCCCTCCTGCTGAAAACATTAACATAACCAAGGGGGGTCCCTCGCCCTAGACTGGCAGTGCTTTAGGGCAAAGGTGTTGTAATCCAGAGTTGGGTTCAAGACCTCCACCCTGCCACTAGTGGGATTTGTTTCTTGTTAGTCCCAAATTTAGATCCTTGGTAATGTTTTATAAATAGCTAATTGGTCTGGCGCCTGCCAGTTGGGATTTTTAACTGTTACGTTTGTATGAGATATTTGTTTCCTTTGTTTCAGTGGCATGTCTGTAAACTAGCTAAGCTAAGTGCTTGTATAGCTAAGTGCATGACCATAAATAAGATAAACAACATATACATTTTACATTTACAATCCTAAGCAATATTTGCCTTTTATTTTCAGGTCTTAGAGGTCTGACCAACCTTGGAAATACTTGTTTTATGAACTGTATTATCCAGGCATTGACCCACACTCCGTTACTTAGAGACTATTTTTTGTCTGATCAGCATGTCTGTTCTGGAGACAAAGATCAATGTATTGTTTGCGAAGTTGGTTCAGTCTTTCAGGAGGTACATGTAGAAGTGAATATAATCCTGCTTATAATTCATCAAATATTTTTTTTCTCACTTGCAACTGGTCTGAGTGTGTCACTTGACGCAGCTACTGTAATAAAATACACTGGTCAGGAGAATATCCAATGGTATTCCCCAATGAAATTTCCCAAATGTTGCAATTATTCATAAATTTACATTACTTTTTATTTAGAACATTTTGTTTTTGTCCCCACTGAATTATCAAATTAAGTTAAATAGTCGGAACTGAGTATTCACAGGACAACAAAGAAGAAGAGCTGGGCTTGTTTATGAGCTGCACAGCTTAGTTAATTTTTAGATTTTTAATGTTAGCCACGTCCCTGAATATCCCCGTAGCAATACATAGTGTGACTGAAACATAAATTTCAACCATAGAAATGTACACCTTGTAATGAATAAGCAGGGACAGATCTAGGGGAAGTAAGCAAAGCATATGCACACCCCCCCACCCCCCTCCTGGGATGACATGTGGCTTTGCAATATATAACTGGTATTCTGTAGTCAGTTATGCCATCCCTTAGTGGTGCACCTCTGTCTAAGAAAAACCTTTGATTCACCCCGGCCTTGAGATAAAAAACTTTAAAACTGCTACAAGAAAGTGACATTCTGTAGTTTGATTATGAAATTAACCTTTGATTCACTCTTTTGCTGAATTTTCAGTTCTACTCAGGACAAAAGGTGCCACATACTCCTTTCAAACTTTTGCATCTTGTGTGGACGCACGCACGCCATTTAGCAGGCTATGAGCAACAGGACGCTCATGAGTTCTTTATTGCTGCTCTTGATGTACTTCATCGGTATTGCAGAGGTATGTCATCACATGCAGTCATGTAGATGAATATTTAATTACATATAATTTATCACCTAGCCTTAAAGATTGGGCGTGGTGAGGATATTGAGGCCTAGAAACTAAGCAAATTCTGAAGGGATACAATTCCAAAACAAATTACGGTGCCTCCAGATTGATTGTAAATTATTTTATTCACTCTGATCATCTCATACTGTCACAGAATTATTGTGCAAACCCAAGCTACCAGCCTAAAACCATAGTCCCAGCCATGTAATAAATTTTGTCTTTCAATCTTTTTTAGTTATACCCCCCTTCAAAGACTGCTCAGATATTCTTCTTTGTACAGCTTTATAAAAATGCTTTCAAACAGTTACTAAGGAAAAATGGATTGGCTAAAAGACTGTGTATAATGTCCAGTACATTCTTGAAAGTTTTAGAGCTAACATATTTTGAAGTGAAATGTTCCAAGACTGAAAAAACTGAAAATGAATTAAACGAAAAAGGAAAAAACAACAGAATCATTTAACTTAAAACACTCATGACAATACACTGCTGCCATGACTTTAATGTTTCCAAAAAGATAAAAGAGAAATGTTAAAAAAATTTAAATATAATTTCTACGAAACAGCTGCAGGTAATTAAGGCTGCAAATGACATATACAACGCTAGTTATACAATGAGTCAGTAGCAATAGCCAGCATGAACAATTTAAACTCATTGACAAGATCAGCTTGGAAGCAGGTGCCTATAACGTGGAAGGGCCTATAGCGCATAAGGGAGCCTTGCCTTTGGAGTAACCATGGCAACCAAGCAAGTGCCAACCACCCAGCACCATCACACTGAAAGAATTCAGTGGAATACTCACCAGAACCCATACTTACCTAGATGGGGTGGAAGGAGTGGGAGCAAAACTGGCAGATATCACAATATATGACTAGCAATGATCCGCAATGATCCCAAAGCAAAGCAAAGCTGAAAGTTGTAAACATGTCAGCCCTTGAAAACCACATGTCCTCCCCTCTCAGGCCTGCATGCCTGGGGCTCAGCCACTGACCTGCAAACGTTGTCTCGAGGTTAACCGTGCCTAAATTACAATTTAGCCACATTAAAAATGGCTATATTGTTTCTTTTAGATGATGCACCAAACAAGGACATGTTGGTCCCCAATAACCCCAACAGATGTAACTGTATAATAGATAGAATATTTACTGGTGGCCTTCAGTCAGATGTTACTTGTCAAGCATGCAAGTAAGTTGTGTGATTTGCTGGACGAGGTGCTAGTGCACTGCAGGGTTATCTCCAGTATTGAATTTGTCCGTACCCATGAGTGGAGAAAGGCAATTATGTGAAAGTAAAGTTTCTTGCTCAATAACACAGCATATACACCCCAAACCAAGTCTCCTTTGCAGCTGCCATTTGGAGTCATCATGCTCTGCTGTCTCCCACAACAACATCTGCATAAACCTGAAATGCATTCCTTTGTGCAATTTAGCAGATGACAACTGTAAACAAAAGAAGAGGCATGTGGTTGAGGCTTAAGCAGCCGTTGTCGGGGAGATTTAAAATTGCGTGATGACCCCAGACATTGGCTGGAAAGGAGACTACCCTAGACAGGGCTTGAATCAAGACCAATTTGTATCTATAGTCCAGTGCACTAAGATAAAGACAGCTCTCTAAAAGGCAAGCTTCTTGGGCCACATAACCAGCAATGATCTCTAAATTTCATAAGATATTAGTCTGTTTGAGGTGTTAAATATGCACTGCATAAATTATTAATTATTTAATTATTACTTTCTTCATAATTTTCTTTTTCTTTGATACCTCATTATTTTTGTGGGAACAAGTTCTTCTGTAGTGATGTAACGAGGTACAAGTCATTCTAAGCACAAACAAGTTGAATAGCACAAGCTGTCTAAAGATGATTATGATACTCAGTACATGAACACAGTCACACAAGAACTAGGCCAGTATCCACTCATCTGACTCCATTCTTGTCAGTAACCTTTTATATTATACCACTGTATGATGCAAATGTGAGATCCAGATTGTCCATCCCTAAACTTTGTGGAATGACTGTGGTACTAGAGTGATCAATATTCTTGTAAGATTATATTTATTATTTTACTTACAAATATATCATTGTCCTTGTAAAGATGTGTTTCTACCACTATTGATCCCTTCTGGGACATCTCTTTGGACCTGGGAAATGTTGATCATAGCAATGGCAATGGTAGAAGTAGTTCTGGAGCATCCGCTGCATCAACTCCTGATCCTACACCACCAGGTAACGCACTACATGGACTAAATCATTACTGAACAATATTATATCATTACAAGATATTTTAAAACGTGCTGCATGTAAGCTGGTCTGAAATGGCCTTGGTCCCCAGAGGGAGGGACTCCCATAGGAAAAAGGTCCCCACCTAAAACAGTATAGGCTTCATTACTAGCCACTGTCCAGGAAGGGAGGTGCATTAGTAGACTGGACTCGAGAAGCCAGTGGAAATTGAGCTAGAAGACAGAGATAAGAGTGTTCTTTTTGTTGCTTTTTATTTTAGTGCACCATAAAAGACATTTTGACAGCTAAAAATAGTGGCATTTTGTCTTGAAAATAAAAAAAAACATACTTGATTTATACCCCCAAAGCAGGACAGTGAGCATTCCTGACCTTTTCATATGGGTGTCCTCCCTCCTGAGTGGTAATATAGATTAATGCTAGTAATATAGATGAAACCAAAAAATGAGAATGCTTAAGGTTAGGAAAGATTGAGGGAGACAAATAATGGACAATTTTAATAGGCACAGTTTTTCAAGACACCAACCAGTGGGATGATTTCACTGTTGACATGACTGAGCTGATTTTTTTTCCCAACCTTTTTGCAGAAGAAAATGGTCAGCCAGTACCAGAAAGCAGCCATCATGATGAAAGCTTTGTTCCCAAATCACTTGTAGAGTGCTTGAGAAGGTAATACCATGGTATTAGATCAAGAGATGTAGATCACGAGATTTACATGTATATCATTTCAGTAATAATTTTTGCCACGTTGAGAACTCATTGGATATTTCAGTGGCCTAATGATTACTGTGGACTGCGATGATGAGGTTTGATCCTAGCCTCACTAAGGTCATGGTTTCCCTCTCGCATCCCAGGAGTATAATTATACAGACTTACCAGGAAAAGGGACATTATGCCAGTCCACTGCAGGGGTTTCTGAGGAAATCTGTAGTGTAGTGGCATCCAAATTAGAGAGACTGACAATAAGTACTCATGATGCAAAATGCATTTTACTCAACGATCCACTTTGAACCTTCCCACAATCAAGGCTGGCAAGTTGATTTTGTTTCCTTTTTAGATTTACAAGACCAGAAAGACTTGGAAGTGAAGCTAAGATTAAGTGTAGCCAGTGTGAAACATATCAGGTAAGGGAAGGTTCTCATCTCTTTGTAGTGCACTGAAGCCCCAGGTGATTGACTGGGAAGGCTTGCATTTCCTTAGTGGTCAAGATGGTGCAAACAATGTAAACTTGAATGTGTGTTGAGAAAACGACAATTGTTTGATAAGCATGTTCCTTGACATATCTCTGTAGTAGCAAGATGACATGGTACATGTAATGTTATAGAATATTAATTAAATAATGACTTTTGCTTCTGGACAACTGGACAGTGAGGTGTCAATAGGATGCGGTATGCAGTCAGACCTCCCTAAAATGGCCACCTTGGGGACAGGTGAAAGTGGCTGTTACAGAGAGGTGGCTGTTATAGGGAGGTAGGGGTGTAAACTGACACCTGTGTTTTCAAGGGTGCAACATTTATTTTCTTAAAAATAATTCTTATTTTAGTATGCAAATTGCACGTAACAATCAAAATATATCAATGAAACAGAAACTAGACAGAAGCTGAGAACATGGAAGTGCAGTAGGAACAAGTTTCACTTTTGTAACCCTGGGTTTGGTAAACACCATTAGTCAGTCGTTGATTAACTGACTGTCATGGAGAGAGTATTATGGTAGTTTGGGACGTGTTTAAGTGGCCGTTGCCATTGTGGAGAGGTGGCCCTTGTATAGAATGTATGGAGGGTCCACTGAGACAACAAAAGTGGATGTTGTAGAGAGGTGGCTGTTTTAGGCAGCTGTCTGTTAGTGTGGTTCGATTGTTTAGTGTCTCTTGATCCACCTTTCTAGCTCCCCTGAGTGCAATTGCTGTGAAGTTCAACTGTTCATCTGACAGCAGTACTTGTAATGATCTACGACTCTGTCTGTGTTTTCCATTGTTTTATGGTTCCCATAGTAACACAACATCTTTATGCTAAACGAACGTTTAGAAATTGGGATTGCGCGTTGCTGTTTTACTAACATATTCTACTTTTTGTTCCATGCAGGAATCTACTAAGCGGTTAACTATGAAGAAATTACCTATTGTAGTTTGTTTTCATTTCAAGGTAATTGCAGACAATTTGGTCGTGTGATATTTACAATGTAAAAAGTTATTTTACCCCATCATCAGAAAGTTACCAGTGGTAGTTAGTTGTTTTGACCATACACGCATTATTTGAAGTGGTAGGTGTGGTGGCCTCCAGATCAAACAATCTGGGTTTGACAAGCTTGTTGCCAAGATCCCTATTCTTCACACCTATCGAGTGTGTGTGTGTGGGATAGGCTTGGCAGACATCTCTTTCTTTCGTTTTCGCATTCCATTCAGGCTATCAGTAGAGGTGCTCTGAGTCACGTCATGCTAGGGAACCGAGTGACGCTCTCACAGTTTTGGCTAGTCTACAATTAAGTGTAGACATCTTTATCTAAAATGGCAGAAGTAGACTTCGTTGTAGTTTGCCTTGTTTTTCTAATCATCCAGAGTTTCAACGTTAATGGAATGTGTTATCCAACTGTGTCGACCAACAGAGCTGAGAGCAGCAACCAGATAGTTTTGTTGTTTTTTTTGTTACTTGGCTGTTACGTTTGAAATTTGTTTTTTTTTTATTTTGTTTGGTCGTATTTCAGCGTTTTGAACATTCAAAGAAATCCAAGAAAATATCAACGTACATTCCGTTTCCTCAGCAATTAGACATGGCACCGTTCATGGCATCAAGGTATGCTAACTGAGTTTAGTTTTTTCACATGAAATTGTGGTGAGGAGACGTAGTTTTCGTTTTAAGAAAGCAACTGAATGAGGAGAACTTCAACTTTCAGTTTCTCAATGTTACTGTTGTAGACTTTTCCTTTGATACGGATGTGATATTAGGCCCCATCCACACTATCCTGGTAATGGAGGTTTGTCTCGGGAAAAATGAAAGATTATCCCAGTCAGGCAGGCAGACAGACAGACAGCAGACAGAACGAGAGATAGAAAAGAGCAGACAACAGACAAAGAGACAGACAGAGAGACAGAAGGCAGACAGACAGACAGCAGACTGAACGAGAGACAGAAAGGCAGACAACAGACAAAGAGACAGACAGAGTGACAGATAGACAGACACACGCAGTTTGATTGATTGATTTATGACTGATAAAATTTTATTATTTTGTTTAGATTGAATGGTAACAGTGATCACGGTCAGTCTACCCTGTCTTGTGACTCAAAGTAAGTTATTTTCATACATTTTTATCAAAACACAAGTCAGTCTGGGAGGCAGTTAAGTCAAATTACTGTATGTCGATACGTTACGTACGCGATTGCTTTAAGGAAGATGTTAAAAATAAACATGGGTTAATGAGCACGTTGCTAACCGTGTTTTGTATTGGTGCGTGTTACTTCAGGTACACATTATTCGCTGTTGTGAATCACAGTGGGACTTTGGAAGTCGGTCATTACACGTCCTTCATACGTCAACAGCAGCAGGTCTGTATCTAATCTTAGTGGTATAACGTATTATTTTAACTGAAAAGACCGTCTTTTAAGTACTCTGGAGTGCTCGTACTTGTTTTAATCGGAGAACAAGTATCAGGGAGTCTTCGGGTGGATTTTTTCAAAACGACACTTCATCAGACTGGTCGGTTTTTCAAGAGCTCTCCGTACTATGGAGTTTCCTGTTATTTATGTGCGTCCTTTTTGATAATAATTTCGTTTTTATGTGTTCTGTTCTTCAGTGGTTCAAATGCGATGATGCTTGGATTACTAAAGCAACTCTGGACGATGTTCTTCAAAGTGAAGGGTTAGTCAGACCTCTTTAGTATTACATAAAGGGGGAGTAACAAATTTACAATTAAAGCCTGTACTATTTCCCAAGTGCGCGGAAATCCGTGGAATAACAGGGAACTTAGAAAAAAACCCACATTATTGCTGTATACACACGCGTCAAGTATTCTCCCGTGTAAAATGTTACCACGCGCTTTGCGTGGATGTTTTCGTGGAAGACGAACATACGTGTAAAGTCGTTAGGGCTGTGCACGTAAGCGATATTCGTCACAGTAATGGATGTCTCTAAACCCCCTAGGGATTTCTGAAACCAGAAGTGATCTAAAAATAACTTGGGATTACCTTGAAGACAAGGCCTGGGAACTGACTCCTCGTCCCTTCATCCTCTCTCTTCTTTGCAGACATTATAATATTTATTTTCGTCTCAACCTTTCAATTTCAGATATCTACTTTTTTACCACAAGAAGGTCCTTGAATACGAATGACTGCGCTCAAAGCATGTGTTATGGTCGGGTAAAAAAAGTATGATTAATAAGTTGTTCTAAAGACGGAACAGCCAAATATAATTAGATAAATATGACTTAATGTACTTAATTTATGTTTAAAAAAATGTCTAAATTCTAGAATTCGTGTTTCTCTATATTTGGTGAGTTGTGCACTTTCTAAATTCTACGGTCAGCCTAACGGGCTTAGCCGTGAGTCAAACCTCCTTCCAGTGTCGTTTAAGATTCGGGAAATGACGTTGATCTAAGAGGTGTACAACTAGGTGTCTGTTACTCGATAACAAGGGTTTGAAATATGAGCCCTGATTTTCAATTTTTCTAGCTTAGCAGAAATTAAGTCAATTACGCCCGGTCTCCTTGACTTAAGAATAGCAACCTTTAAATTCAAGTATGAGAACATGTACGAGATTTGACCGCAAATTTCCATTTCTTTTCCCTCTACTAACATTGGCGCAGATAGTCCTGGCCCAAGTATGGACAGTCACGATTTTTTCCGCCAAAATGAGAAACGCTCTCACGTGTGCTCTCCTATTGGGACAGATTTTGAAGTTCTCTGCCTTGCCACCGCCGAGACCGTAGGCATAGAAATTCCTTTTTTTATAAAATAATTTTGAATACACGTACTAAGCAAGCCTCAAAATTACTTGTCGATAATAATGTAACTGAAAGGAAATGCGTTCTTTTGTTGAAGAAGCTTAATTTATCACTCATTTTGAAAGTGAAAAAATAATTTTATACCGTAACTGCGAAAGAAACGTTGTATTCTTTGCTTAGCTCACTAGCATCTTTCACACTGTTTCGTCAGATGACCCCTTTTAGGCTCTCTACTTGGTTTCAAGTTCTCAACCCCGCACTCGATTTTTCAAGTTTTGTAACTTAATTTCGTACACAAATACAAAGCTGTTGTTAATAAATCGCAGATTTATAAAACTATTTGCTATATAAATATATGGGAATGTATTTATTTGAAATGTTTTTTGCTGTTAAACAAATTTATCGGTACTCTCCGATTATGAAATAAACTGTTCACTCGGTAACGTCTGTTGTATGTGACGTTTCTTTGACGTTTCTTTGATGTACCTGAGAAGCTTTTAGCTTGGGCGCTGAATAGTTAAATTATCTTTAAACAACCCAAAATGAGACTGCGTGTATTCAAAATGTCTCTAGAGGAGTTTTAAGAGAGTTTGAACCAGATCATTGACGTTTTGTTGGGTTCTTGGGCACAACACTTAACCCTTCAAGTTTCCTTGTCCACCCAGTATAAATGAGTATGAATGAGCAATTTATGCAAAGTCCAAAACGACGGCGGCATTTCTGTATTTAGTACTTGGAGTTGAGATAAATTAAGCCCAGACTTCCTGCTCCACGCAGCGTAAGATGTGTATGGGGTTTAGTCGTGGTATACGTCCGTGATTAATCCTAACAGAAGTAGTTGGCCTCTCTCTGTAAATAAGCCTCTCTGTTTAAATTTTTCTATCCAGAAATCCTCCCCTCTATCAGCGAGCCACAACCTTCCATCTACGGATTACAACAGGAATTAGCGACGGCCTTCAAATTTGACTACGAGTACGAGTACGAGATTGGGTACGAGTGCGACTTTTCAAATCTAGGGTGCGTGGCTTAGATAACCGCTTATCACACCAATCTTGTTTCTAACGACTTCTTATCTGCTGGTAAACAACGGGAAGAAGTGACAATTCTAGGGATTTAACTGATTTGAAATTTGAAAGTCGTGCTCGCACTTAATCCCGTACTCGTACTCTGATCTGAATGTCGCTAATAACTATTTTGAGGAGACAATGTTTTTAGACCAACCTCCCACAATACTGGCTTTAACCGTTACCTTTTACTGTAACAAGTTTCCCTTTAAAACCATATTATTTCCACCCCCGCACCCCCCTATAATACACGATTTCGCTTCCAACGGAATAGGGATGCCAACGAGTTTTTTGTTTAGGCGCGGAAAGCATATTATCATCATCATGATTTATTAGCCACTTTTAAAGTAAACTACAACATTAACATTTATGTGAGGGCGAGGAGACCTCCAAGAAACCACCAGGCTTATAGGGGAGGCCACCTCGGTTAGCGATATGTTCATA
>OMLO01000749.1_pt1 | contig 22935 bp, 14 predicted proteins | sample 1674811 | NCBI WGS metagenome assembly OMLO01 (sample SAMN06265003, study PRJEB25207) | coral metagenome | isolation source: Coral host | place: Mexico:La Bocana,Puerto Morelos, Mexico | collected 2008-11-13 | reverse complement strand
TGAATGTTGATCGCAAGCTTTTCGTTGGCGTTGTTACACACCGAATCAGTTTGTCTCTGCAGTATGTTTATTTTCTTTTCCAGTTCTTCGTCTTCTCGCAATATTTTTTGCTTTTTGGTTTTCGCATATCTCAGAGTTTGTTCTCTAACTTTTAACTTAATCATCTCCCTTAACAAGGAGGCACTTACTCGCCTTTCTTGTCCTTTTCTAGATTAAGTACTAAATTAAAATCACCACCTAAAACTATATCGTTACAGTGAAAATCTTGCAAGTGGCTAAAGAAACTCTCAAAAAAAGGCGGGGTCGTCATCATTTGGTGCGTAGATTGTGGCTAGAGTGAAATGCCTTCCATTTGTTCCAATATCGCTAATGATATATCTGCCCTTGGGATCCGAATACGATCTTTCAAGCTGAAAGGCGAAGTTATTGTTAAAGAGAATTGCGACTCCTCCACTGGAGCTAGAGCAGCAGCTAAACAAAGTTTTAGAGCCCCATTCGGATGACCAAGTTGCAGTTGTGTTTTCAGAGCAGTGTGTTTCTTGCAGCAGATAAATTGAAAACATTTTTGTTCTTAGCCAATTAAACGTTCCCCTTCTTTTCAGTCTCTCTCCTAAACCCCGAACATTAAGCGAACATATTTTAGGATCCATTACAAGATAGTCTTAATGATTAAAAGAGAGGCCATTCTGAATAAAAGCCATGCATTGGATCGGATCTGAGCTAATGAAATTAAAGTAGGTCACCCATTTTAGCTTACGAACTACACGTAAAGACAAGTAGCACGAAAACATTAACATATAAAAAGTTCTTATTGTAAGACTGAAGTCCCAGCAGCATTCATAGGTGTTAACGCTCATCTAGAGATTGACAGGATTTCTATTGCCAATCGAGAATTTGGTTGCGCACATTGGAAATAGCTATTGTATTGAACTTCTTTTGACTACAAAAGATTTGCATAGAGAGAAGACATTATTTCAACGGCGAAAAGAAAACACAAGTTTGCAAGTAAATAATATTAGGTTTAAGGTTGCTTGAGATACTCGGGAATATTATTAGAGTCATATCTTTCATTGTTTATAAATAAAAATCGACCTTTTTACTTTAGCATTTAGACCATGTTCCTTGCGGGCTTTCATCATGAGTTTGATCAATATCTTCCGTTCCTCCTGGATAGCACTGGCGTAAATGCATCAGCGTGTGTAATATATTCTTTAATCTTACCTCTCACTGACCAAACTTTACCTCGGTCTTCCCGGCAGACAAATCTTGCGATAATTGGCCTGCGTCTGCCATGGATCTTCTTGCCAACTCGGTGGACCGCATGAAATCTAATTTTGGTGGTATCCACGCCAAGCTCTTTCTCTAGAATATCATAAACTACCCTTTTGCAGTCTTCTTTGTCCTTCTCTTCGATGTTATTAAAGCGTAGGTTTTCGCGTCGTGTGTATTGTTCCAAAGCTATATTATTTTCAACTTCTTGTTTTTTAAAATCTATCTTCTAAGTCAGCAATCTTCTTGTTTAAGGAGTCTTCTTTCGAATGTTCCTTCGTTTCCGCCCCAAAATGGACTTTGAGGTCTTGAACTTCGCACTGAGTGTGGGTCAAAATACAAGTCAAGAATGGGAAAGGTGATAAATGTTGCGTAGTTTGGCTGGAAGCCTAAAAAAGAGCTACCACTCTCTGACGAAAACCGGCCTGATTATAGATTATACCATATCATACCCGTGTCTTTCTAAGCAGCGGAGCCTGATTTGAATTCGAGCCTGAACTAAAAACCATTCCTATCTGACATGGCCAATGTTTACTGCTAAAAACACACATACTCACACACACACGCCAAAAACCACGAGAAAAAACCTTGCGGGCTGTTTGATATAAAATCCGCTCGAACGCTTAAGCTCGAACGTCATAATTGCTGATTTAACGCAATTTATCAACTAATCAAGAAATGCAATGATATATTGTTTTCTCTAGTGTATGTTAAATGGCCGATCAGTTTTAATGGGTAGGAGTGCAAAGGTTAAATACGTGAATAGTCCGTAAATAGTCTTATTATTTATTTCCTATAAAACGTTAAATGACTACAATTTTTTTTTTACCTGCGGTAGGTAATCAATCGACCTCGACCTGCTCCTCCTCCTTCCGTCAAAATAAGTGTGTGTGTGATCACAATGATTCACACAACGATGCGTAACATATGAATAGCACACGCAAGGCGTACACATTGGAATATTGTACAGGCACAATAGAAAATGAGGTGTCTCTTGACAGGCACAAACAGGGTATAAATAACCCCAATATATAAACATCATGCCAGCCGGGTACACATAACCCTAACTTGAAGGCCTGGGAAACTTGGGTATAAATAGCCCAAACATAAGCATAATACCAGTTGGGGAATCAATAACCCGACAAAACGGCATGTAGTATGATACATGCAAAGTATCATACTACAAGTAACACAGTAACACCCAGAATATCAGATTGATATAATGAAGGGCAAATATCGATCCCCACAGTGTAGACAAGATATAGGCGATAACTAAATGCCCGTAAGAATATTTGTAATAATAGAAATGCGTATAATGGGCGTCAGTGAGTCGAGCATAAGACAAACAGGACAATAAAATGCTGTCCTAAATGAAAATAGAACAAATAATTATGGCTGTAGCTGTTTGATGGCAAATAGAATTGCCCCACGATAGATTCTAAACAGCAGTTACTCTCCTAGCCGATTTAAATGAATTCCATCCACATCGAAGATATTGCGCGAAGGACGTGCAAGCCCACTGAGTCTCCAAAATGTAGCATGCTCTTTTGTCGATAGTATATTTTTTTAGCAAAGAGTTCAAACTTGATACCGCCGAGTTGTACTCGTGATAATCTCTCCCACCAGTCCACACTAAATTCAACCTGTAATCGATCAATCCGGCAGGGTGATAATTGTGGAGCCGACCGTTTCGGGGTCAGAGCTAATATCGCAAAGGTCATTTGAACCGATCTCCAGCACCGCAACGTTCGGTTGCAATACGTGGAGTTTTGCCAAATCAAAGTGCATAAGTTTATCGCCGTTCGGCCACCTATGCCCGAAAGGAATACCCAACAAGTGTCTTCAATAGTCAGAATGAAGACACCAAATGTGACCAACCAAATGGCCCAACACCAAAGCGCGTAGTTTGACCTCTTCTGAATACCCAGGGGAATCAGAGCATAAAAATCGAAAATAGTACTGACCAAGGACACCAACCGCATTAAAATAATAACAATATTCAACTTGAGTCCAGTGAAGAGGAAGGATGGGGTGGGGAAAAACCTCGGATGAAATCAGTAGCACGCGATGCTTTCCTCAATCGACGTGAGGGGAGAGAAAGCGCATCGCAACCTCGTTCCCAGGGTCCTCTCTCTTCCTCCCTCGAGAAAGTACCCTGGTTGCGGCTGGTCACGTATCTGCTACATTTTTGCAAATTCCAGGAAAATGGTAGAAGGGAGGGACTGGAAAGTTAAAGTGTGTCTCAGCACTGAGCTTACCTACTGAGCCCAGTGGGGAGTGGAATTTGTAACCCTCCCGTTGTGGATCGGCAAAAATCACAGCGAGGACACATTCGATATAGGAGTTCAATGCGTTGTATTTAGCTGAATTTTTCCCCGTCGATAGTTGGACAGTCTTTGGAATTTGTGGCAGTGACAAAATTTCGCAAAGAACTTGGAAATGACGACCACCACAATGATTGGACCGCGCGGTGAATTTAAATAATTTTCATTCGGCAAAATCACAACTAAGGTATTTTCTCGTTTCGTTAGAGTTAAATACGTCGTATGTTCGCATACAAAAGTAGTTTTGAATTTGATTGAATTACTCTCATCGACAGTTTGACGGTCAGTCCTTTCTCTTGCGGCGAAAAAATTTTACGAAAGACTTGACATCAACAACGTCTGCGTGCTGAATATTAAAGCTTGATTTACATTTTTCGATCGGCAAAATCACAACATTAACGGTGGCATTGATGCATTCGTTTAGAGTTCGATACGTCCAGTTTTTGGCCAAGAGGCTAACCCTGAATTTGATTTAATTCATCCATATGAAAGTTTGACGGTCATTAAATTCTCTTGCAGTGAAAAATTTATTGAAGAACTGGACAACAATGACATTGGCCGCGCGTTTGCAAAATCCAACGGCTATCGTTTCAAAACTCTTTCGCGGTCCAATTTTCGGTCGAGAGACTAGCTTCTCATTAATTTCAATGAATCTCATCGAAAATTTAACTGTTATTTAATTCATGTGCCTTGAAAAACTGAAAAACAGGCTCTTGACGGTTATTTAAAAAAGTAGTGAAAATAAGCAAACTTCCCTCTCATTCAACGTCTCATACTCTTAGAAGTTCGGATAGAAACGAAGCACTGGTCAGGCAGGATCTCTGACAAATAACTTGCTTAACTTTCAAAATATTAAACGATCTTTTAAACGTCTGTAAGGCAAAACAACTTTCACCTCCATAGACAGTGTCACGCGGACACAATTAAGTAAAAGACACACCCTCGGTGCGGATTTGATTTGTACACATAGACACGTGACCAGCCGCAGCCAGGGCACTTTCTCGAGGGAGGAAGAGAGAGGACCCTTGGGAACGAGCTTGAGCGCATCGAGGAAAGTGACGTCATTACCGTGCTTAGTACCGGAAGCCCCTTAGACGGTTGTGAGAACGGAGTCATAACAAGCATCATAAAACCATTTATTTTACCGGGTAAAATAGATCTCCATTATGTTTATTGCTCTTAAAAAATGGGAGGACGCTTTCTCATCCACGGTACAAGGTATGCTGATTCTGCAGCCTTTCTATGAAATTACGATGACAGCCCCTAAAGGATTGATTTGATATTATATCCTTCCATTCGTCATTTGAAGTTTTAAGACTGAAACATGTCGGAAAGGCATGTATGAATAGCCTACTTCATAATAAAATATCGAGTTACCATGAAATAAGAAAATCAGAGCAGTGATTTCGATGCCTTTCAGCAATACGTGAGAAAAGTATTTCCTACATTCGTCGATTCATTCATTCATTCATTCACTCCCATCTGGTAGTAAAGATCAAAGCTAAAGGAAATATGAAAAAATAACACAATGTTATCAGCAATTCTTTCGACCCATTTTCATCTCACATTTTTTTTGTTACCTTACAGTGTAAGCACATTGGCGAATCGAGATCCAGAACAACACAGTGCAAGTGATCTACTAAACTTTCCTTTCAAAATCAAAGACGATATTTTAGGTCGCAATTGGAATATTTCAATCAAAGAATAGCTGTTTGAAAGAATGATAGATGACATTTAAAACAAATATTTACTGTTTGGTTTGTTTTCCTCTAACAACTTGCCGACCGTAATTTACAAAACAGTAACTGCCGTCGAACAGACTGAGTTTCCTAGCATAATATCATTAGGCTGATGGTGCTTGCTTCAAGGCATTATCTACATTGGAAAAGAATCACTTTTTAGCTTTTCTTTTCTTTTCTTTTTTTTTTTTCACATCATTTTTTATCACGATTGCTACTAATCTCGCAATCTAATTGGCTAATTTGCCGTTGTCGATAAAAAGGCATTGCGCGCTACACATTGACGCGAGCAGCGTGGTATGGACTCTTATCAACAATGCAAAATTAGCCAATGAGATTGCAAGATTAGTAGCAGTTGTGGTAAAATTGTAAATTATTTTACTTACAATAAATAGCTAACGAAAAATGACCATTTTTTCTTTTTTTTTATTAATTAGCATTCACATAACAATAATTACTTACAAAACATTACTCTACAATGACATGTCAGAGTTACTTACAAATAATATGTTACTAACATTTAACTTACAATTAACCATAACTAGCTAACGATACTCACTCTACAATTTACAATGATAACTAAAAAAATACTAAATAACTAACAGTACTGAGATTGCTACTTACTGACAATTCATTTCAAAGTTACAAACGCCATAACGGAACACGAAGAAATGGGTAAGTGGATGTTGATGTCACTGAATTAATATATATCCCATGACCTTGATGTGCCGTTCTCCATTATCTACATAGGTTTGCGCATCAATGCCGCACGTGTTGGTGTCATCAGGGTACCCCCCTGAACCAAACCCGATTCTAGAATCGCAGCTGTCGCATTCGTTTTCTTCGTTGTTAGCAATGATACCGATTCTTGCCTTGACTCCGGTACTTACTACATTGAACCCTTCTATGTTGCAGTTGTGCTGCAAGGAGCCTTGGGAACCAAGCAGACTCTTCCACGTGTCACGGCCCACAGATGTGGCACGCAAGATCCCGTCAGCGATCAATGAGTACAGCGAGTCAGCGCTCTGGTCAAGCGTGATAAAATTCACGGTTTCCTCGCCAGGGATCTTCATGCCAAGACAGATCTTCGAAAATCGAGTGTTCCAGTAGGTTGGCAGTTTGGTCTCTTGTGTGTCAAACCCAGTTTCCCCCGCTTCCGGGTTGAAGGTATCTTGGTTGCTCCAATAATGGGAATTGTGATGGAAGGTTTGCTAGAAAACGAATAGCAGGTCAGTGTTTTCAAGGTTAATGTTGTGTTTACAGCTTGCTACGGATTATTGCTTAACGGTGCTTTTAAAAGTAAAGAAAAACTATATACCCTCAAGGGTATGGCAAGTAACATGTAAAAGTAATGTGTATCAAACAGTTCACATTACCTTCGTTCCGTCAATCTTCATTACCAGCTTCCATCCACCACCACTTGTCCTGAAATGTTAATTGTTCTGTTTTAGTCTATTTAAGTGTTCCGTGTTCCCTGATTGATTAATTTTATCCGTAGTGCAGGAAGCCGGTTCATTTTTACATAGGAAAAAGGGGAAATTGTTGACATCTTTAGATGAAGCTGAGAGTAAAGAGAATATAGAATATATCAGCGATTTCGTTTAAACGTGACAATATGTTGGGGTTGGTCAGTGAATAATTATGGTAAAATATTTTATTCCTTTAACATTTACTCCCATTTGACACCTAAATATGAATATTTGATACGCTGTCTTTGTTGTTTCTACAAAAAGAAAAGCCATGTGAAATTTAAATCTAAAGGATCATTTTGTTGTTGGCCGTTGAGCGAAGTGGGTGATTTTAGCTGTATCGACTCCTGTCTAGTTCTCTCATGGACACACTCTTAAAACTGTTCCTTATCTAGAAGTACGTTAAAAGTTCTAATTGCAACCGTAATTTTCCTTCCTTTGTTTGTACTTAATTCCAGGTGCACCAAATACCTTTTCCACCGGTCAAGTTGCTTTCGACTACCGTTTTGTTTCATTCCTCCTCGCTTTCCTTCACGAGGTTTATTTCGATACAATGGGGGCCTGCTACGTGACGTGTCCAGCTACGTAAACTAGTTGCAGTCCTGCTATGATACATGGCGAATTAAATAAATAAAACACGTGCTGAAAACATATTTTTTTACTTACACATTTTTGTCGTAGAGCTCCTCGCACGACCAAGCTGCGTTAAAAAAAAAAAAAAGAAAATTAACAAATGCAAAACGGTTTGAATTAAGTACAACATTTATCAACCCCTAAAGGTCAGGAGGCTAATAGTATTAGGCATAACCATGTTTGATAGTAAGTGTAGTGATTGTAACTGGGTTGCCTGTGCAAACCCAGCCTGAGGCACTGATGGGATTATAAAATGACACAAGAAAGATGGCTGCTTGAAAGCGTGTGTGTGTTTTCTTGTGTGGAATCCACCTGCATCGAGGGCCCCTCTGCTGTGTAGAGAGTGATATTGGGATGAATATGTACTAGACGCAGTAGGCCATATTTGTTTGATGCATGGATGGTGAAGCTATTTTCAAATACTAATAGCTTGTCTTCCTGTCAAAAACTGTCTCAGACACTTTTGAGTATTGGAACTAATTTATACTCATTATTCATTTTCGAGACAAACTGAAAAACTGTCAGAGTGAAAGCAAAAACAAAATCTACTTCGACGAAGCCTAGACCCGAACTCGTTTCCAACACCATGTAAAATGGATGCTGACTCCTCACTTAAAGATGAAAATCGTATTGTGTCGGATAAACTTGATTCATACACAAAAAGGGCGAATTTTACTCACTGATGCAATCAAATGATCCCTTAGTATTGTTACACAAATCATCAGTAATGCAGTTGTGTGTTCCTATTGTACACTCATCCACATCTGAAAATGAAGTCAACAATGAACATGCTGTTAAATTTCCCGCGCACTTAATTAAATTACACCTGCTTTAGACCCTGTTACGCTAAATAGCCGTAATGCAAAGGTAAACATTTTGGTATTCCATAACGGTTAAGTAAACCGGAGTTTTTATTCAGATTCAGCGAGCTACATATTTTTTTTTTATTTCAATTTAGTCTGAAAGTGACCCAAACATTTTGGTATTTTACAACGGTACCCCGGTAAAGTAGACCGGAGCTTTTATTCAGGTTCAGAGAGATACATATATAATATATATCTTAAAGTGATCCAAACATTTTTAATCGCACTTTTTGACAACGATTTGACAAAGTAAAATTTGAGAGGTACTTCGATATTTTTTTGGAAAAATGAAATATTTAAAATATGCTGTTGTCTCACGGCATGTGCATAACGGTTTCATAAGACCAAGGTATTTGTTATATCAGTACGATATCTAAATTCCAAGAAATCGTTTACATCAATAACAAAAAAAAAAAAACCGTTTAAACGCGCAAGTAATGATATCAGTCTGGGCCGCCTTGACAACGAGAAATTTCACCTTCACATGTTTTTCCGTCTCCCTGATAACCAGGTTTACAAGAACAGTTGTACGATCCTTTGGTGTTTATACACTCAGCATCAGCATCGCAACTGAATGTTCCTGCGCCACACTCGTCAACATCTAAATGAAATATATTACATTCCAATATATCAGTTTCGAATTGGCCTTGAGCGGAGAGTAATCAATTAATTCGCTGGCTTTTCATTTTCAGAATATATTATTCAATCTAAATGAACGCGCCTTTTTGTTGGCCAATGTGATGAAACACTGTTTCTGGTTTTTTTTGTTTTTGTTTTTTGTTTTCCTTTTTCTCTTTCTTTTTGTTTTAAATGATTAGTAAATAGCTCATAAAGCAGATAAAGTACATTGGGATAATTATGCAACTCAGTAGTCCGCGCCTCAATAGCCTTGATTGTCAGAGAAGCTCAATTAATAAGTTGCAACCACATTTTTCTTACCAATGCTGCAATCCTGTCCCGTAAATCCTGAAGGACATTTACAGCGATATTTTTTGTTTCAAAACCCTGCTTGACAAGTTGCTTCGTTCTTGCAGGGGGCATTGGCGCAAGCATTCTGAAAACCGAAAAGAAAACTCAGAAGACACAAAATAATGACATTCCTGTTAGAATATCCTTGGCTGAAGAGTGTTACTGAAATCAAACGATGGAAACCTTAAGTCTAGAATCACCCTTCCTGAAGTAGTTGTTTTACCTCTGCTCCACGGTATACGTAATTTGAATCTTCCTCCATGTCTCTCTTGTTCTCTTCATAGGAAGCATTATTCAATTCGCACTTGTATTTTCCATTTTCATTTTCCGTCATCAAATTATAACTAACACATTTCGATTCCATGAAGCATAACACACCACACAATTCCTTGTTTAAGACTTCAGCGCTGCGAATCAAGTGGTTTTTCAGACGCTGGCCGCGGAACACTTGCACTGCTTTAAACTCCAACTGACGACATTCATCTGAAAATTATACATATGACAAAGGCATTTCTTTCCTTCTGTTCGGCCAAATCAGCTATCGCTTCATAGAAAACGATTGGTGACCGAAAGTAATCTAAATGTTTTGGCAGAATTATATATTTATCTCGTTGAAATCTCGATTTTCAATTGTAAACTTCACGCTTTAGTATGTAGCAAATACAAAAATTAACTGAATTTGTTTCTCGATATACATCAGTCACAAAAATTTCACTTATAACATAAAAAAAACTAACCTTCAGAACTCCTTGCCACAGGAATCAGCAGACAGGACGAGAAAATGAAGATACAGGTACAGCAGGTGTAAAGGTAAGGCATGGTCTGTTAAATTGAAAATGTCTAATTTGTATGATGGTATATCCTTCACATATTGCACCCTCTAATGTACATGACTTTCTGAAGCTACTTTAACTGAAACTGAACTAATTTTTTTATTTAAATTCAAATTCACTTCGTCTTAGCCATGCATGGGATGAATTGATTGGTTGCTAAAACTGATCCGATCATTCTCGATAATTCCACTCGATAATTTTGGCGTCTGTAAATGTCGCCTAATTATAAGCGCGACAGAATAAAACTTCAGAATATGAAGATAGAATGAACTTGAACTTGGTTAGGATACAACGCAGAATGCAAAGAGCACCTGGCTTAAAAGTCGTCTTTTCGTTTCACGGCCCGTGGCATTCCAATCACGATAATGACTGAATCAACAGTTGGAAAGACTGTTTTGATTCGTTGCTATGAAACGAAGACCCAGTATAGAACTGCCTTTCTTGTCGAAGTTATTGTGTAAAAAAAAGAGTAGTCACTGAGTATCTGACGATATTTAAATTAGATTTAAATTCTTCATTTCTGCACGGGCATCACATTTTTTATCGATGCTTTTTAGCTGTTATGGAAGGCTATCTCCACTAACAAGAAAATTATGTATGGGCGTTTGGAAGTTATATTTCAAATACACCTGTCCGTTAATGGTTTCAGTTGACACGAATTTCAAATTCTACGGTATTTTATTTTATATTCAATTTATTTGCTAAACCGATTGTAATAAGATCAATACTACTACAAAAAAACTAGTCTTTCTGGAAGAAGCATATTAGGATCAAAGTAAAAAAAAGGAAATATGCGTAATACACTTCGTTGAACGAACATGTTTATTATTAATGAACTTTCTTTTCAAGCAGCAAAAGCTGTAAATAATTTATTTCATCGCTTTAACTAAGTCAACTAATTGAATGCTACAAAGTTCAATAATAGCAAAGCTTTTCATTGTCCTTTGCATATTTTGAAATGGATCAATTTGGTTAGAGCTTCCACAGGACTCGATTGAGCGATTAAGCGATCGGACAAAATGTCTTTGTAGCGGAGGTTATCGTAAAGAGGATTGATAAGAACTATTAAGTAGTTGAAATGGTCATCATCTCTTAGTAATACTCCAGGCCTAAAGCAAACTTATATGCCATTGGAAACAATGGATCTTTTTGATACCATGAGCTACAACAGACGCGGATTTCGAGTTAATATCCGCAACGCATGAAGTCGTTCTTTTCTTCGGGCGATCAAGCTCATTCAAACTCGAACTTCTGTGCGACTTCTAAAAATATCTTCTTAAAAGAAATCTAACAACACCAAATGTGGAAACAAATTCTGAGGTTTTTGTGAAATTTTACCGCAGTTTGCATTATTTCTCTGAACTTTGAAATTAATTTTCTCGAATTCCCCTGGGGAAATTGTTGGTGTTATTTTAAACAATTATTTATATCTTTGGCTTCAAGAAAATGTAAAAATGACGGTAAAACACGTAAAATTTTTCTGGTGCAAAATTTTTGTCCACTAAAAACTGAAATCACTCGATCTCCTAACGGATTTTGTCTTAACATTTCAGTTTTCTGACAAATCCAATTGAGAAAAACATTCGATTCTCTTACTGAATGCTGCATACAATTCCTTATTCTCACTTAACGAAAGTTAATGTTTTCTATTCCTACCTCTAATAACTGATAGAAATTGTTCCATGTTACATGAGGTCAAACAGATGTCTTCTAAGTGACTTCACTGATACTTATCACGTGAGTCTTAACGAGTCTTTATCCAATCGTTTGTTCCCAACTAAGGTTGAATAAAGCAATCTGAAAAGAAAATACAATGCATGTAATGTTTTATGTTGTTTTTGCCCTACAGAGAAATTTTCTCTTTAATTTCGCTTGAACTTTTCAATAGAATTGATATTGTGTGCTTTAGCCAAAGTTTTTCTTAATACAAGAGAGAGTCCTTTCCTTCAAAATAATCCATAAAATTACCCTTATTCAGTTACAAAAATGGTTGTGTTTCCTTGTGATCCAAAACACATGGGACGACCTCGCTGCTTGCAAAATATTTAAACATGTTCAATTACCTCAGCAAAAAATAACGTGCATTAATATATATGGAGAAGAAATTGATTTCAAAGAGCGGGGAGAAAGAATAAATCCAAGAAAATAAGACGAGATATAAAACTGTTAAGGTACATTTTTTAAAGGCTCCTGTGAGCCAGCTCATGAATGAATGCTTTCGTGTGGTTCTGTTTTAAAAGCGAGTCTTTATGCGAAACCTTCACATGAAAATGAGTTTAATCAGGAGCCCCTGGGCTCCTGGTTTAATTTGCATGAAAATGATATGAACCTGTAGTTGGAACACATTTTCATACGAATGGTTTCACATTTAGACTCGTTTTGAAACAGAGGCAATAGGGAACTCGGCCATGGCGTAATGGATAAAGTAGAAAATATAGTTGAGTAAAAAGAGAAGAGAAATTAATCATTTTAAGGCTTTTTTTGGTACCGCTGTGAAAAACTGGAAAATTAATATATTTTGGTCAAATGTGATGTATAGGCTCTGGTGTCTAACTATGGTTGCTTATTGACACTGTTTAGATGGCTCAATACGTTCTCTGGTAAAATCATTTGATAGTGAATAAATGTTTTTTTAATATTTGAAATAGATTTCAAAACAACCAAACACAATATGAAAACTGCTCCTATTAGCTACATTTTCTTTCTTATTTAGTCCACTGAAATGCTGACTACCATAATATAAAACATAGAAGCTAAGAGGAGACATTGTAGCCAACAGCCGCACATGCAGATATATACATATACATACATTACGTGCATTATTTTGCTGAGTTATAAATAACGTTATCTTTACAGCAGCGGGGCACATATAAAAGTTCAGGATGATAACAACCATTTTAAGAATTGAATAAAAACTAAACAGCCATAGGCTGAAACAATTAGAATTGTACTTCAAATAAACATTGCAAGATTTCTGTTTAGTTGATGGAGACAGATAAACACATTCTATTTTTGTGTTCCTTTACTGGATGGACTATAGTTGTTTCATTTAATTGCAGTCCTAGTATAAAGGAGTGATGTTCAGACTCTACATCTATATGTCCATGTATATAAGCATCATGTGGAGCTGCTAATTTTAAGTTAAAGATGTATTTCATTATTCTACTGCAAAGCTATAATTTCATTTCCGAGTTAAGTCTTGAGACAAGTAATGAGTTCAGGTTGGTCTCACCTGTACGGGATGCTAGTCCATCGCAGGTCATTCCCCCGCAATTTGTTAGGTTTCCCCAACAATTTGCAGGTACCCATTTATACTCCTGGGTGGAGAGAGGCACTGTGAAAGTTAAGTGTCTTGCCCAAGAACACAACACAGTGTCCCCGGCCAGGGCTCAAACCCGGAGCGCTCGCTCTGAGTACGAGCTCACAATTTGGATATTATTTTTGGCAGCTAATAAACACGTATAGCATCTGCTTACTGTCACATGCACAATGTCCTCTAGTTATTACTGCTAGGGTTCATCTGGGTTATTTGCACATGCACAATGGCACAACTTGTTTCATCTGCAAGACATCTCCTTCTTGATCATCACCTTCTTTATTTGCGTAATACAAAAAATCTCGAAAGCCTTTTAGATAAGCAGCAATTTCGCACTTTAAGATGATAAAGTATTTAATTGGTTATTTTATGGCGACTCCAACGAGGCTTCGTTGTTTTTTTTTGGTTTTTGTTTTACCTCGGTCGTTCTCTTAAGCTCTGTCTTGAATAAACACATAAATACAGTATTAAATTAACAGCATATTTGTTCTCTAGTGTCTTTACAACAGCAATTGAAACTAATAGGATACACGCGGCATGCTGGGACGCTTACAGAGTAATCAAGAAGCATAAGAGATGATCTAGGCACAGCCGAGAGCAACTCCATCGGAAGTTGGAATATCTTGGCAAAGCGACGCAAAGCTGACTGTGCTTAATCCGTAAGAGCGCATCAATGGTTTATGATCAGTGTGCTAGGTTTCATAGAGTGGCCTTGCCATAAGACTACAACAAAGGAATGAAGGAATGAATAACCGAGCGAACGAGCGGAAAACGAACGAAGTAACGAACAAGCGAACATAAAAGTGAATGGAAAAATAATGAACGAATGAATGAACAATTGGAAGAATTGTACTTACATCCTATTAGCCGCTGTACATTGATTTCTTTTCTTAGAAAGAGAAACAAAGCAAAGCTTTTTTTTCTCATAAGCAGCTTCTACATATGGAGTACTTTGCTATAAGGAGTGAGTAATTCAAAGAGTAAAGGTGTCTTCAATTCTCGAAATTCCGTACAGAATCCTACTCTCTGTCAATGTGACATTTTCTTTAGTTTTGCTAGTCCACCATGTTTGGAAAAAGTTCGGGAAGGCTGAAGTTAATTGGTAGTGCAAAAACATGATTTAAGGATGCCTGTCAGCGAGACATTGTGGGCATATGTCATCACCACATATCTTTGCTTTAAAGAGACTGAATTTTGTTGGAGGAACATTATGGATAATCGTATATTGAAACATTGTTGCTTTTATGCCCCTTTTTATCTTGAAAAGTAGTTCGTACACTCTGTGAATATTGTCTTTAGTAAAACCATATCTAATACTTTTGCTGTCAGCGGTTGGTGGGTAAGAAGACCTTTTTTAGCGCAATAGAGTAAACGCTTTTATTTGAAATTGTTGTGTTGTTTTCAATTTCGGCTACGTGCGAAGGAGTCCTTTTATTGTCAGCTTCAAAGGGGCCGACACAGAGTTAATTAAGCCGAAATAAATGAGTGAAGGGGGTTTCGAGTTGAATTTTTTCAGAGCAAAGTTTGAAATGAAGGGAGTTACGGTTTTGTTGAGGAGATCTTCAACCCGTAGAATGTTATTTAGTGGTTACGATTTTCATTTTTGGTGGCGCGAGACTGTAAACCAGTAATAAGAATAACATGCATTTATCACAGGCACTGAAAACATTTGCTGACTTTGTTAATTTGTTTTCCTGTAGTATTCAGTCGACTTTTATTATTCATGAGGGTGAAATAATAAACTAATAAACGATTTATGTGTTTTACTGATGAACTAATAATCCTGTTAGGGTCCACATTTATTTAAGTTCGGGAATCTTTACATGGTGAGTGAGTTAGCTTTGATGGTCGCCTTGGCTGATGGCAAGCTGTAATATTATCAAATATTATTTACGGGTTGTGATCGAGGCTGATATCTAGGCGGTAATTTCATGTTAGGTTTTAAGTCGGTATACATATTATTTTGACAAAAAGAAAAACAAATACTTCCAATGACTCCATGCTGCTGCTGAACAAACTAATCATCAATAACGAGCGTTGGACACGCACACGCATTCGTACGTTACGTTTCTCATCTTTAGCGCGTTCCTTTCCTTTAGTTCACAAGTTTTTTTTGGTACTTGTCTCGTCATATTGATCCTTAAAACTATTTGTGAAACCTATACCGTACCGTGCAAACTAATCAACAACGACTGTTGGACACGCACAAACATTTGTACGTTACGTTTCATTTACAAAGCACATTCCTTATCTTTAACTCGTTCCTTTCCTTTAGTTTTTTCCTTTAGTTTTTGTTTGTTTGTTTTTTTTTTGTACTGTATTTCAATTAACTGATGAGTGCATAAATTGAAAACTCATTCCTAAATTCATGACGTAAGGGTCCAACCAAACGAGGCAAATAAGGTAGGTGTTTGAGCCTTTTTTTTCTCTTATTTCTACCACTAATACGTACACAACGAGTGCGTTTTGTTTCTCTGCGTAATTGATCTCAATCACCGAAAACTGAGGAAAATAGATCAATTTTACTGTCATATCACTTAAACTAAAAATCGGAAGACATAAATATTTAACCCTTTGAGCAGGTGTCTTCGTTATTAGTTGCTTGGCAAAGCGGTCTCTCCGTATTTGTTAAAAGTAATTGCAACAAAACATAAATTACTATACTTATAGCTTAACATTGTGTGTTTCCATGGTCTTTGACAAGAGTAAATCAGTTATATTTGTAGAGCCATGGCCGCTACTTCTCTGACTTTGAAAAGTATTTTTATCTTTCTGTCCTGTTGGATTTCACAAGCCAGGAGTTCTAAAGGTTAGCATTCCTTCCTCTTTAACGCGTCCTTCTTTTCGAAATACGTGCAAGTCATGTTTATTAGACTCGACGGATAATAAAACATCGATTTGCGTGTACATATCCGAGCAAATAACACACAGTCTTCGATTTTAAGCGCTTTCTATAAAATCTTTAAAAACGGTTCGATAGTTTAAGAAAAAAGAACCTTAACCATATAATGTGTTAAAATATTGAAGTATGATATTAAACAATGGACACTTTTCAATATTTCAATGAAGTAAGAGCTCGAACCAACGAAAAAATTATATTACAACCCCCGATAGAATAACTAAACTAATCAGATGTATGTGTGTAACATTCCTTTCTTATCAATACTACAAATGGGATATATATTTTAATATATAATAATCCTTTTTATCAGTGATTGAACTGATTCACAATATTGATATTTGCGCTCAATTATTGTCCCGAAAACTGTTTACGGTTTTCCCCAATACGTTCCTGTTCTTTTTCTCTTGAGGTGTGTGGAGCTCTTTAATTCCTTGTAAACAGTTCTTTAGCTGGCAAGGAAAGAAGGGCCAAAAGTCCCCTTGATCCTAATTTTAAATAAAAACATCCTGCAAATTAGCATTCAGGCAGTGAAGCGAAATGTATTGATCAAGGGAGAATGTTGCAAGCATAGGTCGGATTATTTCAGCATATTTTTTCATTATATCGGGATGTTGAAACTATTGTTTTTCTTTGTCGATTTGAGTGACAACTTTATCAACAAATTATAAAATACTTCACTGTATCGATGCTAATAACCTTTGATGATTGAAGTTCTAAAAAAATAAAATCTATAAAACCGTTTTTAAGATTTCCAAAAAAAACCTTACATTTATTATAGCAGTGATGTGGAGAAAAAAGTCTCGCTCTCGAGAGCCAACAAAACCCTCATGTCTTTAAAACATAACTTCAAGGAACATTTTTGCATCTCTTGGAGCAATTTAAAATCAAACATACAGAATTTTTATATTTTTGTATATTCTGCTGGCCCATACATCGTTATTTAGAAATTAGCATTAGCTTTTCTGTAACAGATCTGGTTCGTAATATACTTCATGCTTTTACGATTTTCATTTTTGTTTTAATTTATAGTTTCCATGGAAATATCGATTACCTTAGAAGAAAACATGAATTCAACCAACCTTCAATCTTTTTACAAAAACTATAGTGTATTTTATACATCGCCACTTGAAAATGCTAAGTATGGTTCAGGAAAAAAAAAAAACTTAATCGAGCCAACTTAAGTTCCTCTTTTGGCATTTTACCAGCTATTCTAGGCTTTTCCTATTGTCTCTCTCTCTAGAACAAACGGCCTTTAGCAACATCGCAAGGGTATTCCTTCATTCATGTCCAAACCATGTTCTTCTTTATCTACCACATTGAAATATCCTATCTGGAGACTCGTTTGGGTTTGTCAGTGAATGGTGTAACTTATAAGAGAAGCCAAGAGAATCTACCCAATGGAGCAAACCTTAACACACCGACACGAATAGTCAAACTTTTTGAGAACATGCGTCCGATCAAAAACTTGGGAAAACTAAAGCGTCAAGTGCACAAAACAAAAACTGAAGCTTCAATTAGGGTCTGTGCCGAAAACAATATTTTTTCCAGAAATATCTATTAGGCGCGTGAATTGATGCTCAGGAACTTATTAAAAACGTGTCAACACAACTCAGTTAAATTACTTGTCGCGGATAACCTAAACCTTGAACAATTGGTGTATATTATTTTTTTTTTTAAATAAATCACCCAATAAGATTGTCCATAGTTAAATGTATACTGAGAGGAATTTTACCAGCCATTGTCTGTTTTACTGGTAATGTTACAATAACAATGTGCTGTGCCATGATTTAAACAGCCACATGTCAATATGACTGCGAAAATTGCGTCTTTTTTTAGACGAATGTCAACGTCATTTGGAGTTTAAAGCAGCCAAAACGTTATGGGGTAAACGACTGAGGAGGCATGTGATTCGCAATGCTTACGTTATGGATCAGGAATTCTGTGCCGCGCTTTGCTTCATGGAACACAACTGTGCCAGCTATAATTTGATGACAATAAGTGAAAATGAAAAACACAATTGCGAATTGAACAATGCTACTCGTGAAGAACACGAGGAAGACCTGGAAGAAAACCCAAATTATGTGTACTATGGAGCAAAGGTAAGAGCAAGTTAGAAGAAGATTTTAAAGGCTTTGAGATCTTTGTCCTTTACTGAATGCTCGTTGAATCCTATACAAGATAACGATAGATATTTCAGGCTCACCTGCAGTTACTTTTTACAAGGTTTAGCTAGTTATCAAGGTTATGGTCATGATGGCAGACATGGCATATTGCCGCTGAATTTTAAGACAGAGTCTGTGCTTTGGAAATAATTACCTCTTTTGACAGGTGCTAACATTCATTCGAAAACATTGATGATTAAATTACACCATTAGAAATATTGTTATAACATGAACATATTTTCTCCATAAGTTAGCGATTCATATTATTTATAATAATTTATTTAAAGTACTATATAACTTAAGATAACATTTTTATTCTTTGATTTTGCTTAGTCTCTGATAACTTATTCACTTCTATTTGTAATTCCTATCTTGGTATTTCGTCTTGCTTTTAGAATCTTTGTGCCAGTACCCCATGCGACAATAAAGCAACCTGCCAAACTGGCTTTACGCCTAAAGGATATCGTTGCTTGTGTCACGCAGGATTCACGGGTCAAGATTGCAAAACTGGTAAGAGGAAGCTGCCAGTTAAAGTTAAAACCGTTTTAATTTTCACATCATATCAGGGTTGCCATGCTGGGTTCCCCAAATAAGGAAATTCCTCCTTTGGGAAATGAAATATCTTCGGGGGTAAAGATTTGACGGAAATGAAATTCTTGAATTGTATAGTAGCTGATTCCAGACTAATGTAATATAATTTTTAGATATTGACGAGTGTGCCACAGGGACATCCAGCTGTGATGATGATGCAGAGTGTACTAACGCTAACGGATCGTACAACTGCTCTTGTAAGGCCGGTTATCACGGGGATGGGATTGAATGTGAAGGTTAGTCTTTCCTCGTGTTGCACTGAAGTGTTTACAAGCTCTATAATATTTGATATCAGCAAATTGATGGAAGTGAAATTCTGGGATTGTATAGTAGCTGATTCAAGAAAGTTCATTGAATGTAATATAATTTTTAGACATTGACGAGTGTGCCACATTGACATCCAGCTGTGATAATGATGCAGAGTGTACTAACGCTAACGGATCGTACAACTGCTCTTGTAAGGCCGGTTATCACGGGGATGGGGTTATATGTGAAGATTAGTACTGTGTTAGTTTTTCGCTGTGTTGCACTCAAGTGTTTACAAGCTCTATATAACATTTTAATATCAGCAAACTGGTGGAAGTGAAATTCTTGAATTGTATAGTAGCTGATTCAAGATGGTTAAATAAATGTAATATAATTTTCTAGACATTGACGAGTGTGCCACAGGGGCATCCAGCTGTGATGATGATGCAGAATGTACTAACACTAACGGATCGTTCAACTGTTCTTGTAAGGCTGGTTATCATGGAGATGGGCTTCAATGTGAAGGTTAGTTTTTTCGCTGTGTTACACTCAAGTGTTGGAATGATTTTTAAGACCTAATTTATTTTCTCCGAGTGTGTAAACACCAATAGATCGTGCATTGGTAAACCTGGTTATCAGGGAGACGGAAACATTTTTGAAAGTTATATTGTTTAGTTTTGTTTTTACAATTTAAAGAGAATCATAGTTAAGCGAGTTAGTTTCTAACACCGCAAATGAGGTGTCAGGGCATGGCACAATTATACGTAACTGGAAATTTACAAATTGAGGAGGAAGTTGTTTTCTCGTGGTTACCATTGCAAACAGTATTGCTCGTGGGCGAGTACGCACGACGATGACGATGGAGACGCACAAGATGGCGGCCTTACTCTACCTAATAGGTTAACAGAGATATACAGCCTTGGTTTATATCTTCCTTCTTTGATACTGGACATCGACGGAGGACGGCAATAAAGGAACCTTCCGACTGTGGCTTTGACAACAGTAGAAATAACATCATTGTACGATGACAAGACTATCATAGCTATAACACCCGCTCTAAGGAAAACATTCGGACCACAAAATCTGTTACCAACTGGGGACTTCTTAGATCTTTTAACAGTGTTTTGGCTGACTGGAATGATATGTCGCCAACAACAAAAAGCTTCCTTTAAGAGACTCTAAGAATATTTTGCGCAAAACATTCATGTAAATAGGAATACCTGGTTAATGCGAACCAATGCGTACAATTTAAGAGTTCTGCACGCAAAGGAATTGTAAAATGTGGAAATACACGATAGTGTATTCATTGGAAATTTACACTCTTGTTAAGGCAGTCAAAGATATTGTGAGATACTGCACAGTATGTCAATCAGTCTCATTAGGGAGGGAATATACCATCAATTATGAGCTAAAGAGCAACTCAACAAAGTTTTCGTTAATAATTGATAACCTAAAAGCTCATGCTGGACTTTCGGCCATTGACAAGAACAAATTAAAAAGTTGTACTTGAGTACAAACATTTCAAAGCTAGGGCCAGGTCATAATGGTCTTGTAGATTTTAAACTCATGTATTGAGTTGCAAGTGAGTCCGTGTTACCGGATAAAGAGGAACAATGGGCCTACAGGCTTCGGTTTTTTGAAGGTCTGAATTAGAGCGATTTCTTCTTTAGCCTAAACTGAGCAACGAGAGTAAAGGGTTCTAATTTGTCAAGTTCGCGATGCGGTCATTAGCGCGCGCTTAGTTAAATTTACTTCTTAGTACGTAGGCTAGTAGAGCGTATTAGCTGTATCTTCTACCTGTTTTACGATAACCGTTCTCTGGCAGCGCGCGTAGTTGTCGACCAAAAGAATAGATGAAAAAAGCATATTTGGCGAGCTATCTAGAGAGAAAATACGGACAATTATGGACAATGTCGTCCACGTAACAGCAAAAATGCTACAAAGTTCGAGATATGAAATTATATCTCGGTAGGTACCCAATAATTAGTTTCCCTTAAAATATACAAATTTCAAATATGAGATTTTACCTAACTTTTACAAAATGGCTCGCTAGTCGTTTTACTAAAGTTGATCGACGAAATCCATGAGAGACGCGAATGATCGTTCCTTGGCTTGCGCCGCTCAGCAAACCGTTTTCCATAACCTCTGACCCCGCTATTACTGAGGGAAATTAAGTGTTAGTGTATTCATAAAAGACGTCAGGCAATTGTTCGACATATTGGCGAGCTTGAACAGGCCGACGGCATCCCGTACAGCTACAGAGGATGGCCTACAAACTATTAGTTTTACCTTGGTTCCTTTCATGATAGACGTACGAAGACGAGAGAATCCACGCCAGCTAGTGACAACAATACTGTCCTTGCGAAGAAACCCTCAAGGAGTTTAGTAGTTTGAGCTGAGCCGAAGTCAGCCCGGTTCTTCACCAGCCAAGAAAATCCATCAGGGTGGTTTCTCACGGTCCCTGAATTAAATTGGTCAGCAATCAGCTCCACGCATCCAGCTCGAGATACAAAGGCAGTTACAGCAAGGAAACACGAAAAAAAAAAAAAAAATTCCGAGAATAACTTAATTTTGACACAACGTCTGTGTCACATAGCTATCGAAGTTTTTCGCAGTACTTTTATAATTCTTGGTTTTCAGCTGACGTCATAAGCTTAAGCAAATTAGGTTTCCGCCATATTGGTGCCCATGCGAGGTGTGAAATTGTAAGCAAATCTCTGCTACTTCTGGGTGCTCACGATCAAAGTCTTCAAATAATTCATCTTTCTAATGGACATTTCCCAAGAAAGCGACCCAAAATCACAGGATGGGATACAAGTTCTTTTATCCTACGGTAAAATCCTCGAATGATACGTCCGACAGCGCTATTTGAAGAAAATTTCTGTGGTTTGCGTATATCGAGCGGCCATACCGAGAGAGAAGTTCAACTCAGAATGTTTGCCTCCTATAGAAGTCTCGGACTTGCTTTCCTGTTTAGTTTTGGAGACAAGCTATTACACCGAAATAGGCAGTTTAAGGCATTGAAAAGGTTGGATGGTTTCGCTGGTCAGAGGGGAAGAAATCGCATGCAAAATTGCTGTGGCCAAGGTGAGAAATTCGCAGCGAATGAATGATCCTCTTTTGAACATTTGGATCATTGTAGAAAAGTATCCATCGCAACTATCCAGTGGGATATTCTGAAAACTGTTAACAGTAAAACAACAAACTGGTATACAAGATCCTCCTCATTCCCTTGGTTTCGATTTCCCTTTTCTTCTGTCGAGGTATAATTGGCTGACTGAAGTCGATCTGAGCAACAGGAAGACTGCTTTCCACAAGCTTTCGACGTTCTCTGCCGCTTTAGTTCGCGCTCTTTTTCGACCGCGCGCAAGTTCATATTGCTTCTTTACCCTTTCAGCTCTCTCTGCGGTCGCATCATGTTTCGGGGGCTTAATCGGTTCTTTCTCTTGAACAAAGCAAAACTTAGTCGGAATTGACCCTGGCTTTACGCTGGCACGAGAAGAACCCGGCTTTTTTGTGAAGCATTCAGCTTTAAAGTGATATCTACATATCCTCGAGTGCTCATTCACTGGCGTGTTTGTTCGCCGTATTTTCGCGCGCCATTTGGATAGCAACTATT
>OMLO01000748.1_pt1 | contig 22941 bp, 6 predicted proteins | sample 1674811 | NCBI WGS metagenome assembly OMLO01 (sample SAMN06265003, study PRJEB25207) | coral metagenome | isolation source: Coral host | place: Mexico:La Bocana,Puerto Morelos, Mexico | collected 2008-11-13 | reverse complement strand
GCTACGTAGGCTAGAAAAAGCCAGCAACAAAAGCCCTTCCCCTGATGATGCAAGAGTCAAGAAATAAATAGGGTATCAAATTTTTGGTCAACTCATACATAGGGTAGGGAAAATCGCAGATTTTGGTCATAGATAGGGTAAGGGTTTTGGGAAGCGGGCCGCACACCCCTACCCAATTTTTCTAGGAGTAACCAGCCCCCCTCCTCGGAAAAAAATACGGCCGCGAAATCCTCGCGACAAGTGCGGAAAAGGACACACGGTTTATCTACGGTCGTGCTTGACAGCTAGTCAATCCAAACGAGATCAAGGTTCAGTGGTATAGTGATGAATTTGTTTTATTGTCTTGTCGTTACACATTCTTTATTTCCATAGCTTGAAGTTAATCCGACGGTTCGTTTTAATTTAACATTTCGTCTACCGACTAAAATATATGATCACATCAGGTAACTGTCTTCTTTGTCGAAAACAATTCCAACTGCACTGTAACTTGCTTGGATTATAGCTTTATTTATAAAGAGGTACATTCAGTCCTAACAGCACAAATATGTCGCAAAATAACAAAATCATTAAACGCCAAACAACAACTATAATGGACAAAATTTTATTAACCTTGAAGGAACAATTGTAATAGGCCAGAAAACAGTGCCATAGTAGGCCTGATATAGTTTGTCTATCTAAAGAAAAACCCTTAAGCTCCACTCGACTGCCTTCGTCAACAAACGAATTAATATTAAAACACAATATACAAGTGACAAGGCAATGCTGCGCCGGACGGGAGGTGGTGTGAAGACCCTACAGGTAATGGAAACAGGCGGGTCCAATTTCAATTTTAAAGTCCTGGTTTTTTCCACCGATGTCATAAGCAGAAACATCCACAATCGGTAGTCTGCTCTTCTCTCTCGTATCGATCTCTAGAACTGTCTTTCCCCATTTATTCGAACCGTCGCTGTTCTGTTGTGGCAGTAAAAATGAAATAATTACGGTGAGCAGATAAATTGTAAGTAATATATAGGACCGTGTTTGACCACATTTCCAAACAATACCGAAGAGCGGCAGCAGTATTTTTGATGCACTTGGAAATGTGTTGAAACACTGTCTTGAGTGTTTGATAGATCTTCTCAATCGAAACTAAAACTGGAGAAAACAGAAACGGGTCCTATAGCGACTAGAAGTATTTATACTCCTTCTGGTTGGTATTCTAGTCCATCACAGGGTTACCCCATAGAATTAAGTTTACCGGTACCCATTTATACACCTGGGTGAGATTTCAGTGTCTTACCCAAGAACACAAAACAATGTCCCCTTCCATGGCTGCGGAGACGAGCGCATTAACCACAAGGCCACGGCGCCACTCACAGAAACGAATATCCGGTTTTAAATACCGCACCTCAGCTTTCCTACCATATAAGGACCTACGCTTATTGGGTGCAAAAATGCGAGAGACAAAAGAGGCAGCACCAGTTATCGTGTGTTACTTACGATGCAGCCATTGGCGATGACTTTAGGCCTGAGAGAAGTCTTGGAAGTGGCGTGATATTCCATATCATTGGAGCCCTTTAGTTTGATGGAGTGCTGTCCTTCTTCCCAGGCCATGGAGTTACGGCAGGCGTACGTGATGTTTTGATTGGCGAAATTGCTAAATGTCTTCAGGAAATTAAGCTGCGTATAGTGGGCATCGTATTCAATCTAAACAAAAGCAACAAGCCCATTCATACACACAAACATATATGACGTTATTTTACCTCCAGTTTTTAGAGTAGCTAAGAAGATATCAGAGAGCTTACACAAACCAAGACTGCAATTCCATTTGAAACTTAACGCTGTCGTTACGTATTTAGGTGAGAACGTTTTAAGAGGCACAGGCGTAGTGAACAAATCTAGACAGTTGCGAAATTCGCAGGTGAAATACTGATTAATTTTTTACTCAAACTTTCATTTCCTCCCAACAAGTGAGAACAAGGCGAAAGCAACAAAAGAGGGTACGAATGATAGATAAGTTGAAGAGAGAGATATGATGCACTGTATTTTCACGTGAGGCTTGAGCTGCAATCAGTGCTGTTCACGCAACTAAACTACAACTAAAACTTACGAAGTTACAAAGCAGAAAACAATCTATTACAAGGAATTCCAGAATTCTCACCTCCTTTCCTTTTTCGAATGCTTCACTCAGCCACTTGTCTTGTATGTCCTGATAATCTCCCTTGAGAGCAAGGTCGGAGATCTAAAATGCAAACAAGTAACAAGTTAATATTACTCATGGAGACTGTCTAATGCCAAGTTAAATGCCAAGTTAAATGCAAGAGGTAAGAGAAACTCTTGTAAACGCAGCGAAACTTCTCAGTGGTGAGGCAAAAGACCTTCCGATTAACTAAAACATCAAAACGCCTCTCTTAATTCGTGCGCGATAACGTTCGGCCAACCGACGGGGACTGCTTTAGTGACAGCAAGCCCAGCTTTGTTAAGTGTAGGCAAAAAAGACGCAGCCTGCTTATGGGTGAAATGCAAGACTTCATGGTTTTTTAGTCTCCAGTTTTCCAAAAGCTGTCATTGAATTTGTTTTCCGGACGCTTTTCGGCTTAAAATTAAAAAGAATAACTAACATTTCTGTACATGCAAAATACGAGAAAGATAAATTTAAGTTCCGATACAAGAAAGAACTGCCGTCAATTACCCGTGAGTACTTGGGATAAACACACGATGACTTCTTGGTCTTTTCACAGTACACCCAGATAGCGTCCTTTACTGTGCCACCATTTGGATCGATCCAGTACATACCTGAAACCAAATAACCCGCAAAAATCAGCAAACCTTTGGTCGCTTAGTTCTCTTTTGCCTCTGATTCAAAATGAGTCTTCGTGCGAAATCATTTATATGAAAATGAATTCCGAATTTCATACGAATCCAATTTTCAATATGAAAAGTTTCAACTCTGTTGAAACAGCAACGCAAGGTAACTCGGAAGTAGCCTATCGCTAGGGCACTGAAACATTGAAGATGGCGTGGAGAAGCAATGAAAAAGCCACTTCAAAGGTGAATGCAAAGCAATCTAGTGCTGGCAAATACTAGCACTCGTGCTAACCATGAAAATCACTAACACACAAAATCGTCAAGGAATTAACCGTCCTCATAAATCAACTTATGAGAAAATGATATGGCAGTGTTTTTCATCCGAAGGCTTTTACATTGAGACAATTACACGATAGAGAGAGGAAGTCCAGTGCAGGTAAAAGCGATTTCTGAAGGAAACACTTACCACTCTTGAAGGATTTGTAATCAAGGAACAGATCGTAACACGTTTTGGCAGGGAATTTCTTCGTGCCGTCAGGTCGAATTAGAGAGTCGATGTCTCGGCTTCTCTCGTCTAAACTTTTAAGTACGTCTTCGGGCTGGAACACCACAACAATATTAACTATGTTAGCTAATAAGCTGTGTGGATGATGCATATTACAAAACTGAGTATTCGCCCGCGCCACATAAAAAAAACAAAAAAAACTATAGACAGGTCTTGTAAGATGGAAAAAACCAAGCCCTGTCGGGTTCAAAAAGGACGACTGTGATATTAACTTCGTGTCCAAGAATTTATGCGCATGCGTAGACAGTTTAAGAAGCTACGTCACGGTTCGCACATCTTGAAAAGTAAAGCTAATCTTCATCATTTGTAATCCGTGTCAATCTTCTCCATCCTTACCAATCCTTGTTCCTTTATGGTTTATTGTTATCTCTTTGTTGTTTTTCTATCTTACTAAAGTATTATTTGCAGGTTTCTTTACATTTCAAGGAAATTTTGAACGTGGTCAAAAACCTCAAAGTACCATGATCGAGCTTCTTTCATAGAACGTATTGCCATTTATTTAAATATCATGAACATGGTGTTTCTTCAAACTTGATAATGCTGTTATTTGTAGGTAGCAAAACATACTTCTGAAGGATTTCATTTTGTCATGTTTTGAAAGAAAGGAGTTGTAGTTAAAGTGGTTACACTCTTTTCAAGATCAAGTGAATGCTCACGCTTACCTTCATTTCTCGACTGTTCATTTCCTGCAATAACGACAACATTTAAGTGTTTAACAGAATTGGCGCTTTTTGGGTCAATTCCTAACACTTGACTTTAAGATGGTTATTACAGGGAAATTGGTAGGAAGGCCGGTAAACAGCAAGGGAGCAAGCAAGCATGCTAAGATTTATGTTAGAAGGTCCTCGACCCTGCTGTTTTATGCACATAGACTATGCATGAATTACAGAATCGCATTGCTTCTATTGGCGAGTTGTATGAAGCATACATAACACCTTTTGTATTTTGTCAGGTTTTGAGAGCAGGGTCAACCCCCAAAATAGCATACAAAGTTAACACATACAACAAAGAACTTTGCCAAGTTTCCCAGCTGGTTTCCTTTTTTTAACTACGACTTCAAATACCATTTGTAATAAAGGCATGAATTTAATGTATGTTATTTAAAATTCAGATTTCACTCCTACCCTCAATATTTCCGAATCTTATGTATACGAATTCTCCATACTATTCATTCCATATCTCTGTTGACAACTGGTTTGATGAAACAGAGAGCTATGCCCGTTTCCAAACAGAACCAACAATGATAGCCATGGTGCTGGAACATTGAATTTCAAATTCTATATCGTCTTGAAAATGGCTGAAGACTTAAGTCATTTTGATATTTCAGATAAGCGTTACAAGAGCGTTTACTTTTTTTCAGTTGCTGCACTCTTACCTTTCCATTGCTGGAGTACAACCGGAATCCGGGGCCTTTTTCAATGTTTCCAACGGTCAAGTACTAAAATGAAGAAAGTGTCTGTTAGCTCATGCCCTGATTTATTAATATTCCATGGCAATTAATCCAAAAATATATGATTAGAAATTATCGATTATTAATAAGACATTTAATAATCGCAATTTTAAAATGATTATCAATATATCATTTATAGTAGAGATTTGACCATACACGGTTTATCACTTATTAAGCACAATCGGCATATGCATGTCATTTAAACTTTTTATAAATGTAATAATTCTGAATATGAGAGTAACATCACAACTCGCTGAAGATGGCTACAAGACTGAAATAATGACAAGCTATCACTTACACCAGCAACCTCCGACATGCCAGGCTCACCCTAAAAATAAATACAATAGCAACATCATCAGTTCAGGTGATACCAGCTCTAAGTGTTGTATCACTTATTCTGTATACAGTCTGCACACAAGCCAAGCCCATCAGGCCGGAGCTTATCTCGGTTTCCGTGGCATAGAGCGACTAGGAGTAGTTCTAGTCCCCCCTGAATGAGATGCTAGTCCGTCGCAGGGTTACCCCGGGATGGACTAAGTTCGCCGGTACACATTTGTACACCTGGGTGGAGAGAGGCATTGTGAGAGTTAAGTGTCTTGCCCAAGTACACAACACAATGTTTACGGCCAGAGCTCGAACCCGCACGACTCGATCCAGAAACGAGCGCACTAACCATGAGACCACCGTTTATCACGTCCTTTGGGCAAATATTAGTCTATTAATCTTCACAAACTCGGACAACTCAAAAGAGTGCTAATGCATAGTGCACTCAGAAAAAAAAAGTGTGTGTGACATGAATAAAAAACTACGGAAAGCGCCTAAAAACCTAGGTAAACCGGAATGTTAAGGGTTAATATAGAGGCTCAGAATCAGTACAAAGGCAGCCGTGGTAAACGGCGTTGACCCCTGTTGCCACCATTAAAAATACCGAGTCCAGACATGAGCAGCCACAGAAAGTTGGAATCGACCTTGTAAGGCCTCGTCTGCATGGCATAGCTAATGCTGAGCTCAAGGTTGCCACAGAAAGAATAACAAGTGATATGAAAATCATACACTGAATTAGAGTGGCCTAACTCTAAAGCATGCCAACGAATGTACCAGCAGAGAAACGAGTGAGTAAGAAATGAACGAAAAAAAGAACGTGTAAAAAGCTTAGTGTAAGCTGACTATAACGTATGCCACTTACAGGCGGTCCAGGAGGTCCGGGGGGTCCGGGAGGTCCCTAAAATTGAAATGATTAACAGTAATTAGGAGAAATACAAACGTAGTTATTAACACAGTTTTCTAGCATAAATCCCCCCCCCCGCCGCCGCCCCTTGACTCGTAATCTAGAACAAGGAAACATGGACTTGCTGTTCTATACTTTCAACCTAACGGTTAACTAATCTTCCAGTCTCAAGTTTTGAAATAGCTTTTGACTGGAAATTACCATTATCAAGCTGACATTTTCATTCAGACTTGCAAGATTCCGCTTGCCCCGGACAATGCAATCGGACCCGGACCTTCCATACCCTGTAATACGTTTCATAGTAGGTGTACACTGAAGCGAGTCAAAATCGCTACAACAAATAAGATCTAAAACAAGCAAACTTGAGGGTTTATTAGTATAAGGATTTTTAACAAACAATACTTACTTTGAATCCATCAGGGCCCTATGGAAGATAAACAACAAACAGGTAAGTAACACTGGTAAGTGTACTGAGTAATACTTAGTCTGTTCCAAAATTCATACCGTGAGTAACCTGACGGCAATAAATTACTTGACACTAGACTTTATTCCCTGATACAAGATCGCGTGTGCGTATTGACAGGAAAAAACTAATATTTTGGGATCTTTGCTTTAAACCACGTAAGTTTGGTCCGTCTGTGATCAACGAGGGCACGTTTCTTTTATGATCAATGATGCAATATCACTTTGGATTATGGTATATGAGAGGAACTGATGAATCTTTACCCAGAGTGGATTCATCTGTTCCTTTGTACCATGTACCATGATCCCAGTGACCTTGGATCACCCATCCTGATCCGAATCATCATAAAGAAAATCGTTAGTGTGTACTAAAACAGTGAGGCTCTGGATTATAGTCTGTTAGTTAAATATTAACCAGTAGAGTCGATGGTACTTTACCAGTGGTCCTGGTTCACCCTGAAGACAAAAAAAAAAACAATGTGACCAATCAAAATTGATACAAAATAATTGAACAAGCTATGGGCAACTATATCTGAGTTCTATCACTTCAAATATGTCTAGGAACAGCTCCTTTAAACTTGAAATGTTCTGAGACAGTCACATTTGATGCATGTTTGACAGTCCTATTCTGGTTATAGTTCTAATTATACTCTTATCTTAATGCAGGTAATGCAAGTATTGCATTGCATGTAGTGTTTGTAAGTAGTTTGCAATGTAAGTAATTTTGTTTGTGGGTGTGCAAATAAAATATGTAAATAAATAAATTAAAATAATCAAACTGTGGGCACCAAATTAATGACTAAATAATCCAAGCATGATACATACGGGATCTCCGTCAGGTCCTTTGTTTCCAGGTTCACCCTAGAAGAGAAATGTTCTGGATTAAGTTAAGTAGACAAAACAACTGTTCAGGAAAACACAAGGGAAGTTAACCACAAGCCTGCTAGTGCCCTACATAAGACAGTGCTCAATCTGCATGTGAATACTACTACTCCCCCCGGATAGTATGCTATGCGAACTCGATGCGCATTGGCAATTGATAGCCTGGGGATCATGCAAGAGAAATTACACGTATCCCACCTCATCACTCTACACAAGGCCACGTAAGCAGAGAGGTTGGCGACCCACCCTCTCACCCAACGAGTAAGTCGGGCTTGCTCTAGCTGTCTGATGTATTTTTGCCTGGTCTTGGGCTTGTCCCAAACAAAGATTCCCCATAACGTTTAAGCACGCCATGAATAACAATGCCTGGGGTAAAATACATTATTCCACAAAAGATTTAGCCTGGGTGGCTGGCTTGGCTGGCTGCTTTAGTGGAGCAGCGCAGCTGCCAACACGAAGCATTGGTGTAGCACTTCTCGAGAAGTTTTATCCCAGACGAACAATAACAATGGATGTAAGAAGTCAGGCTAACTAAGCTGACTTACTGTGGAGCCATTTCTGCCTGAACTGCCTGGGATTCCAGAAGGTCCTGGGGGTCCCTGGGGAGAAAATTAATAATTAATAATGAATTAATTATTTATTAATAATTATGACAAGTAATGAGAGTATACAGTAACAATATGTTTTTCTTAGATGATTTCCCTTGTGTCTTGAGAAGTCAAAACAAAACTCGTACTGCTAGACTTAGAGCCTGTAGAATGGTCTACAAAAAAGGCTGCTTGACAGCCCGCTCAAACAGACATAACCAAGAAAATGTGACATGCAAAAGGCCTTGCCTCCACCATTCTCGATGTCATCGAAATTAATGGTATTGCATGGTGAAGCGAAATCTTACAACAAGGTAAGAGCAGTTATGTGCAAACAGCAAATTAGTGTTAATGTCCTCTTGAAAGGTAATCAGAGAATCGCCGCTGTCAAGTACTCACCCTTAGTCCAGGAGGGCCGTCCACTCCGTCTGTTCCGGGGGGACCTTTTTCACCCTATGCGAAAACAAATCCAATGCACCGGTGAGCCCAAATGTTTCTTCCGGTCTTTGCTGTTATTAAATCAGTTCTGTTAAACCTTTTTAATTTTTCCCGACTTTTCTTCAAATTGTCAATTTTCCACGACTTAAAATAAAATTCCCTGACATTTAAGCATTTTTTTCCCTGACCATCTCCTACCTTATGGCTACCCTGTAAAATCGTCCAAAATGTTTTGCAAACGACGTATCACTATTCCAGTCCAACCTCTGTGAAATGGCAAACCCTCAAAGAAATAGGAGTTGGCCGATCAACAGAGGTTCGACTGGCGAGAATTGCAAAATTTAGGTGAAAAATGAATTCTGCTACAAGCCACAATGCTGGTATTAACTCACAATCTTGGCCACATTAGGCTATTCAGTGGCTAACGCAATGAACACACGATTATGGGTAAGACTGGGAGAGACAAGGGGAAGAATTACGCACGATGAGACGAAAATGGCAGTAGGTAACTCGGGTATGCTGTCCCAAACCAGCTTTAAGAGAGGTACTTCACTGGGTCGTGGCTAAACTAAGACTAAGTTGATGGTTTTAATTTCTCTCTTTAAATATCTATCCTCAGAGTAGGCTGTAGTGTTTGCTACATTCATGGAAAAATTTGCAGTTTTGACGCTTTTGCACACACGCCAGACGCAAATACATTTTTACCTGCCAAACCTCAACCCCCCAAAACCCAAAATAAACCCAAAATCCAATGTTGAAAACTAGTACATGCAATTTCCCATGATTTTCAACATTTTAGAATAGCAGTGCATTTTACAGACTTCAGTTGTAAAACATAGATTAAGTGTCCAAAGGACTTTTGTCCACGATTGTAGATAGCGACTAATTACAAAACTCAAAGATAACATCGTGCTGGCAAGTTAAGGTACATCGCGTGTTTATGATGACTATAAAAAAAAAAACAACGGAAAAAAAGTGACTGAGGCAAGTTACTTGCAACGATCCTGCTTTGTTCATGGCCTCTACTCTGAAAAGAGCTAAGGGCAATACTATGTGTAGCCAGATCAAAATTGGTGTACCTGTTGACCCTGGGGTCCTTGTAATCCTGGTCTGCCAGTCCAGCCCTTATCCCCTTTCTCGCCAGCAGGTCCATCATCTCCCTTTTGACCTTTGGGTCCAGCCGGGCCCTAGCAAACAAACAAAACAACAACAATGATAAATTTTGTTAACATGCATCGTCAATCATTAACTAAACTTATCAAAGCAGTATGCTGGGAGTTTCTCATATTTTAACATGGTTGCTACACGCATTTCCTTTTCAGACTTCCTGACCTTTTTTCCCTGATAAAAAAAAAATATTTCAATGACCAAATAAATGCAAACTGTCACATCTAGTATCGGCTACTGGTGCCAACTTACCGCCATCCTTTCTACTCGTTCATTAAGACTAATAAGTTTTCAACAAATTTCCCTTCTTAATTAAGAAACATTTTGTTGAGATCACTGTGACCTTAATTGTTTCTACCAGCCTTCAAAGGTATTATATCAGCAGTGTTAAATTACTTCAATTTCTTTAGTTTTTGGCATCGATCTTTTTTGCGCGTTTTATGGATCTCGACTCTGCCTAGGTCCAAGAACACGCAAGACAAGAACGAGACCAATATCCAGCCATCTTGACCTCACGCTTGGTCAATAACTCATATCTATCATCAGGACTGTTAGTACGTACCTGATCTCCAGGTTCTCCTGGTCTTCCTGGAGTACCATCCAACCCACGCCGTCCCTGACAACGAGTAAACAAAGATGATTAACCCCTAAATAATAAACTGTGTTCCTTTAGATTCTTTCAAGTGTAACAACTAGCCGAGAAGTGGATACAAGAGTAGGATAGGATGGAGTAGAAGAAATAACTTCGTTTAAACATGGTCAAAATTCCTTCAACCACCAATCTATTGTGACAACAACCACTTAAATTAATAGCACTGAAGGTCCGTCAGTAACTAACAACTACAACTTATTACAAGCCATACTGCCTAACTGAACTGAACCCTGAACCCTGAACCTTTGAGTTTCTGGTTGACAACTGTGTTTTCCTTGAATAGCAGGTGGTTGTGTCTTTCTTTGGTCTCTCAAGAACCAACTTTTCAGGGATTACCTTGCTATCTCCACTGACTCTATACCATTACACCCCCTCCCAGTTTATAGGCCCCTCTACCTATATTAAAATATAATAAAATATAAGCCCCCGCCTAGCTTTCCTTGTCTTTTACTAGTGAATGAAAAACCTGTTTCGATCAACATGTGCAGCTGGGTTTTTTTATTCCGGTTAAGAGCTCACTCGGATATAAGCCCAGTCGGATTAAAGCTCCCTCGGATAAAAGCCTCATCTCAAAGCCCTTACGACATTGTATAAGCCCAGGGTTTACTTATAGGAGGCGGTTTACAGAATACTGCTCAGGATTGAACCCTTAATGTTGTCAATTTCCCACGTTTTCCGGTCTCCCTGACACCTGCTCTTCCTGGCTTCTCTACACGAGTATGAACTTTAGTAGCACCTTGCACTCCACATTATTTACTATCATCAAGACTTTGTCAATTTGCCTCCTCTTCTTAACTACGAGAGGGTCCAGAATCTCACTTCTATGCCTCCAAACCAGCTTTTCCTGGCTTCTCTACATGACCAGGTTTTACGGTAACAAGTTGTCATCTCCTTCCTTCATGCTACTATGAATGATCTACTGTAGCACTTTCGTTTCGCCCCTCTTTACATCTAGTTTAAGAACTTCATCCCGGACCAAAGTAGTTGGGACACGTATCCCCAATCCCCTTTTTTCAACAAACAGGGAAGTAATCACCTGATTATAACATTGGAGGGGAGGGGAGAACTTGCTTCGTGTCCAAACGTTATTTCCTGGGATTATAGCTACAGACGTTCATCAATTGATTGTTACCTTTTCTCCTTGGAGGCCAGGTGGACCAGCATCACCTTTGGGGCCTGGTGCCCCAGCTGGGCCGGGTGTGCCAGGAGCGCCGGGCTCTCCTGGGGAGCCGCGTTCACCCTAAAAAATTTAACACAGCTGGATGTAAGAGATGAATCAATCAAATTAACAACGCTGGATGTAAGAGATGACGACTCAAATTGCCGACAACCTCGTGTTCCTCAGCAGGTTATTTTAACAAGGAGGCTCAATAGAGTGCTTTTAATGGCACACCATTTGATCAAAGCTACCAGAATTCATTTCGTGTGTCCCTTTAATTTTCAAACCACAGTGGGGTTTAAATAGGAATTGCACCAATTAGCTTGATAAAAAGAAACCATACAGGATTCCAGTACTTCTGGTCAAGTGACTCTGTATTGAATGTCGTAAAACCAAAACCAAAGAATCACTCTGGCCAATCACAGAGAACACAGACAGTGTAAAGAACCAATCAAAACTCAAGGCAAGTACATGTCGCCAATGTGAAACACGCAAAAACAGGCGTAAATACGTTTTTCTGATTGGCTGACGAAGTGGCGTGAGATTGTTAAACCAATCGCAAATAGTAGTGAATCAAAACAAAAGCAATCGCCAGTGTTTTACAGCACGCAAGTGAAAACGCGCTGTTATAATCTCAGGTTTTCTCCTTGCCTTCTTGTGCATTTATTGATCCGTTTTATCTCGTGTTGGAATGAAATAAAAGGAAAAATGTTGCTTACCTTGAGCCCAGAGCGTCCAGGAATACCAGGGTTACCATCCGTTCCATTGAAACCCTACATATTTCAAATACATGTGAGTCAGTACAGAGTTCTACCTGTAGTACATATGGTTGAATTCCTTTTTCTAATGAAGCCCATTCTGAACATGACAGTACTTAACTACATTGGAATGCTCTATGACTCGTCACACAAAGTGCATAGTGGGGACCAGTTGTTCGAAGGAGTGTGAATAAGAGTTACAAAACGAAGCACGCTATCCACTGGATGGTGATTTATTTGGTGGATACTGAGATTTATCTGTTAATGATTTTTCCTTGTGATTTATCTGGTGGTTACGCCTTCATGATGATTGTTTCTTTTGTACTTTACAGTGTTAGGCATATTCACTTATTAAAGCCACGCTTGCATAACTCGAAGCTTATCTGTAGCCAAAAATATCTAAAAAAAAAAATAGGTTTTCATTTACGATAATAGAAACTTCGAGGGTGAGTAGAATGCTTCCATAAAGCAAAATCTGCACCACTCCTCAGGAGACTAATAAGATTGAATGCTTGTTTTCACACAATAAAATAAAACAATGTGTTATCTTTCATAAGCTAGGACATCTGCATTCTTGGTCTCATAACTTACATTTTCGCCTGGTGCTCCAGGAGAACCGTCAGCTCCTTGCTGACCTCGTGGTCCCTATAAACAAGACCAAGTCAACATACATAGGGTGTACTCTGCAACTGTTCTTATTCCGAATGGGACAACAAAATACAAGGACATATAGCTTCCAAAAGAACAGAACTTTCAAAAACTGTTGACTGTTGGTGGTTACAACCTACTACCTAGACAACGCTGCAACATGTAAAATTGTCAAACTGCTCAACAACTCTGAACGAACAGTACGTCTGTTAACGTCTTTGCCTTAAAAGTCGTTTTGAAGATGATTAACAAGTTCTTTGAAACCAAATTAGCAGCAGATTTGCTTTGATTTCCTTTTAAAAACCACATAAGACAGTGTTAGACCACATTTCTAAACGTCGTATTTTCAACGCTCTTTCCAGTGTTTCAAATGTGGTGAGAATCGGCGTCTTGTGGTGTATGACTTACCAAACTCATTGATCGTGACGATATCTAACCTTAATTAGCGTAGATTTTTACGATTTTCCTTCTCTGTTTTCTCCTTAGTTTTGGTTTCGATTCAGAAGATATATCAAACACTCAAGACAGTGTTTGATCACATTTCCAAACACCTCGAAGTTCGTCAAAAATACTCCGCTGCAAATCGTATTTTTAACTCTCATGTCAGTGTGGTGAGAATCCACCTTGCGTGTTTGATAAATTACTCCTGAGTGAAAGCTCACCGGTGTTCCTGGTTCACCATTACGTCCACTTCCTCCTGGTGGTCCTCTGTCTCCCTTTAGGCCAGACGCGCCTGGTGCTCCGGCTGGACCTGTGGCTCCAGTTGGGCCCTGAATTGACAAAACAGGTCACCATAATTTTAACCAAACAATGGGTACCTTGCATTCAACCAAAAATTACGTTTTCATTTCAGGAAAACTTCCAGTTACGAATGGAACAGTATTTTGTGGGGTATACCAAAAATTTTGAAACTTTCTTACTGGGAAATTTGATTTTTCTCTCGTAATTGCATGTCAGAAATTCAACAATTTTCCGATCTTCTGGAAACTTCCCAAGAATGTCAATACCATTTGCAGTAGTTTCGAAGTTCCTGAACTTTTGGCTGAACAGGATTTATCCTTTCTGTTGCAGACCTAACTATATCATTATTAATAGAGAGAAAAGACTATAACGCCTGGGATAATCCTTAGTTAAGTGTTTCTGTTAAGGGTTTTGTTTCTTGACCAGTTACAAATTTAACACAATACATTCTGACATTTCTCCCAGGAACTAAGCCTTAGACCCGTTAGGTGTGTTGACACAAAACTTAAGAGTGTTCACAGTTTGTTTAGTTAGCTTCAGCATCTATATCTAACAAGCTTCACGACACATATATTTAGAGAAGAGCCCTGGGTAGTTAGTTTAGACAAGGTCAATTCTAGAAAACATGATTTGTACAAGCACCCAAAGTTCATCTTCTGTACAGCTACCATTATTTTGGGGTTGCTACCAACCGGAACAAAAAAACAATCCCTGACTTTTGATGGCCATGAATCGATATCAAACGGCATGCAACGCATGCAGAAGCGATGACGTTTTAAAATTATTCCTAGAAGACTGGAACAGACAAACTGATTCTTAAGCTAAAACGTGAACTTTTGCGTTCATATTTAGGGTAGTCCAACTTCAGGTAGCTTACCTTTACACAATACTGTTCTCCATTAAACTTAAACCAATATTTCGGTCCACCGATAAGTTTAGTTCAGATATTTCATACAATGCTCATACAGTGCTTTGAGAGTACTAATTCAATTCGGTCGTTTTATTTCGTTGTTTTGGGTTTTAGTACCTGCCAAAATCTTCAGCCTTCGAACGGCTGAGCCATCCGTTCACAAAAAATGGTCAGCTGTTCGAACGGCTGAGCCATATCCGTTCACAAAAAATCTTCATCCGTTCGATAGCCGTTCACGCTGTCCGGCTGTAAATGGTTTATACGTTCACAAACTGCTTTGCTTATCCCTTCAAACGGCTTATCCGCTGCGCTTGCAGATGAACGCAAATTTGGAGGATCTGTTCCACGAATTTTCCCGTGAATGCAAATTTATCCGTTACCGTATAAACCAAAACACATCCCTAAATCTTCTGTTAAAAGCAGTCCGCTAAACCTACAAACAGCAACTCCCAGAGTGCAGTTTGCTTCCACAGAGGGATAGAAAGTGCACGACAAAAGCGCGACAAAATCAATATCCAAAGCAATTCAGCATGCCAGCATGACATCATCGCTTAAAAATAAGGATGGCTCAGATAATTTTTATAATTTGCGGCAACTTTATGATAAAATTCCTTGACTTTGCACTGAGTTTGAACGGGGATATAGAAATTCCCTGGCCTGATACAAAAGTACTTGACTTTTCCCTACACCTTGGATAAAATCTTATTTTCCCTGACCTTTTCCTAATCGTGACAACCCTGTATTTCTTGCGTAGAAATTCGATTATGAGATTTATTTTATACACCCAAGTATTTTTAGTTTCCAAATTGGAGTAGTAGCAACATTATGGATAATAATACTACAGGTTTACTGTACAGGTGGTCCTCGGTCGCCTTTCGGGCCAGCTGGTCCCGCAGGTCCAATGTCTCCCTAGTAAAACGTCACAAAGAGATAATTAGTTCAAAACCCATTCAAGCCACATTCCCAAAAAAATGAACAACGAGAAACTGTTGTGGCAAAACAGCAGCTCTCCAACTGTTAGTGCATTGTCAATTTTTCCTAATAAGGACTAACTGTATCCTCCCATTTACGACCAAACATGAGATATTGCATTTTTAGTGGTGAATGAAAAAAAAATACCCAAGTTGATACGTTCATCAGTCTCTTTAACTAACACTTACCGGTGCGCCACCAGATCCTGCTGGGCCAGGTTCGCCATCCTTGCCGTTTACACCCTGATTAAGACAGAGGGGAACATAAATCACTGGACAAATCATAAAAAAATCATGTGATTCTCCTTGACACTGAAGCAAGATTACTCCATACTTAATACATAAGAAATAATTGGACCAAAAATTAATAACAAATTAGCACTTACAGGTTGCCCAGGGAGACCATCCTTTCCTGGTTGGCCGGGTTCTCCAGCTGCACCCTAAACAAGATCAAGCAAAGAGTATTCTCTGAAACGCTGCTTTCACTAAATGCTCTTATTACTAAAAGAATGAAAACATTTTTATAGATAAATAGTATTTTTGATCAGAATTTTATATGTTACGGAAGTCTGAGTTAACTCTGGACAGGTCAACAAGCATTGTCAGGCTGTCACAAGACCTGCCGACAGAATAGACAGATGAGATAAGCACATTGAAGCTTACAAATAAAAGATCAAGGGCTGCTAATCTCGGTATACAGTCACGAAACAGCTTGGATATGAAGAGCTCGAAAACGTTACCGGATACAAACAAATACTTGATCCATGATACAGCTCTCTTTCTCTCACACACACACAATAAATTTGCCACACTGCACAAGCTCTACTTATGTTTCTCGACCTCTTCCAACATAGCTTATACTATTTAACAAGACAAATCTACTCTCAGCTTAAGGATCCCACTGCACACTCTCCATAACTTATTATCAATTGACACCTTTTGTCCATCAGATCCATCTCTGCCTGGAGGGCCTGACGGTCCTGGGGGTCCCTAAAAACAAATGAAGACACTCAAAAATGAGGAAGGGAAGTAGCTGAGTTGAAGAGATCATGCTACAACTTTGTTATACCTCTTAGTTAATAGGCGTTTAGTAGGCCATATCTTACTGTACAGCCCATTAGAATTTGAAGCTATTCCCGAACCCGACGAACACACATATGGAGATATAACTAGTGTCTAAGTAATGCCATTTCATCACTTGGTACTGACTGCCACGGATTTTCGTTTTTTCCGGTTTTGATTTATGGCACGTGAATGTAGATCAAAAGGAATTAAAGTCAGTCTGTAACTTACAGTAGAGACCTTTTACTCGGTCTATAAGAGGTATATACTAATAAATTCAAGGAAAGACATCTTACAGGAGGACCAGCTTGTCCAGGTTTTCCAGGAGGTCCTTGATTTCCTGGGGAGCCCTGGTAGCAACAATTGAAATAACAATGTGTCAAAAAATTGGAATAAATGCTATTTATGGTTTATGTGAAACCTTCAAGAGATGTATTACAACCCAAAAGGAATTAAACACTACACTTCAAGCCAAATAGCACCACAAGAATCTATCCCAGTTTTCATGACATCGGCATCAGGCCAAGTGGTCCTAGACTGCCCCATTCTCCCTCGCCATTTTTAATCTCGCTCCAGACCTTTCGTTCGAATATTAACAGTCGCTCGCGTTCGCAAAAAAAATACAACTGTTTTGCAGTCTTAAGTGGTCCATACAGCAGGAGTTTTAATATGATCCCAGTTTTTATGGCATTAAGTGAATCGGAATATTTATACTCTATCCTTTGTGACATGCTGTTCATTGCAAGGGGTTACCCCCAACATGACAGTCACTGGTACATTTCTGGATGGAGTATGGCAAGGCGGAAGTTAAGGGTCTTTCTTAAGAACAGAATGCAGTGACGCTGACAATTAGTTCAGTACACCTCCATTCTATAGCGCGAAGGAAACTTGGAATATTGCCACTGCCGCTGTACGTGATGCTTGACCTTCCCAGGATGCTTTTGGCATTTTGTCAGGTTGCTCTGGCAGTTTATCTATCATGTGATAGTTGGCGATAGCGGTGCCCGAGTTAACTATGGTGCATCAAATCCAGAGGGCATAATCTTTTAGTATAGAACTATCAGCTATTCAAAGCTTTGTCTAAATCCCCTTCACAGACACTTTGAAAACGCTTAAAGGAACCAAAACTTATTGCTAGCAACTGCACACTGCTAAACAACTCAATACCCACAACAGAATAGATAGTTGGTAGCACAGCCAATAAGAGAACGGTATTCGTGATAGAACACTGGTAGATTTATACTAATTCAATGTCTCACAGACAGTGACACAGGAACACAACACGGTGAGCCTAGCCACTACTTAAATACAGATTGTTTAACCTTAAGTTCAACGCGCTGACTACCTGTAGCAGTTAGGACAGTATGTCGCGAAACCTATGTTGCTTTTGCCTTATAAGGAAACCATACAACCGCTACAATTATTATCAAGCAATTTGTTAATTATGGCATTTTTCTACCGGTCTTCCTTGTTCCCCTTGAGTTCCCTTGGCGCCAGGAGCACCCAGCTGACCCTGTTGAATAAAACACGTACATGTTAAACTAAAATTACTACAAAGGTTACTTGAAAGATCGTGTGAAATGTGAACTCATTTTAAGGTAGAACACCCCTAGAAAGCAGGAAGTCGTAGATTCAAACCATATCATGTACTTTGGAAGTTTTTCCTGCTTTCCCCATGTTCAAGGCACACAGACTTGGATTGTACTCAAAGTCCAGCGATAAGTGCCGAAATTTCTTACTTAAAATCTACTTGTAGCTCAGTAATTTTTTCAGTAGTTTAAACAAAGGAAATCAGGACAGTCACTTTGTTTGGATCTTTACTCTTAATTAGCTTTGTTCATTTGCGATTTTATTTCTTCATTTTCTAATTTGTTGTAGTTTCAATTGATAAAATATATCAAAGACTCAAGCCCACATTTTCAAACACCTCAAAGATAGTCAAAATAGTTAGTATAAATATTTTTAAGAGATGCAGCTCTTAAAATTTCCCCGCCTATGAAATCCAGTTGTCCTCCTGTTAAACACATTAATGAAACCCCTGCAAACAGGCATCTTAACTATTCCCTATATAGCAATAACAGGATAACATACCGCAGTTCCTGTTGGGCCTGGTCGTCCTGGAATACCTGGAGGTCCTTTGATGCCCTTGATAAGGTAGAGTGATTATCAGAATGGGGGCCCTTATTAGAATGGGAGTGATTATCAGAATGGGGGCTCTTATTAGAATGGGGGCCCTTGTTTGAATGGGGGTGATTTGTAGAATGAATCATTATGGTAAGCACATGCATGCTTACCTGTGTTGTTTGTATTCTCAGAAGTCACATGGACAAATGACTGAACAGTGAATGGAAGGAATTTTGGTGAATAACATGGTTGCCACAGACATCCATTTTTAACAATCCCTGACTTTTCCCTGATTTAAAATCAAATTTCCTGACCAAACCCTAAATTAAAATTAACAGTAATATGATGGAGGGATTTTCCAGTTCACAACGTTGTAAAAATTTACCTTTTACAGTGGAACCTCGATTTAACGAAGTGCCAAGGGACTGGGGAAATTGTTTGTTATATCGAGGGTTCGTTAAATCGAAAACCTCGATTTAACGAATTTTCGGAAAAACAACCACAATGTTCGTTATATCGAGGTTAGGTAATAATTAATTTTCATCGGTGTTACGTAGCACTACCCAGCATTTCTGGATGTGAACAATTACTAATAAGCACTCTTTCTTTTTCTATGTAGCTATGTACTGTACAGATATGTACATAGCTACGGCACTTAGAAATTGCACAGGCAAACAAAACTGCTTACAATTACATATAAAAAAACATAAATACATCTATATTGAGACGCTAATAAAAGATTACTTCCAATGGAGGTTTTTTTGTCATCAGTAAAAAATGCCATCAAAGATAAAGAAGTTAATAGAACTCATAAAAAACAAAGAGGATAAAGTCGAAATGTAGATGCTTTTATATGTTTGTATGAAATTATGTAAACAGCTGTAATAGGCTGTTGCCCTCGTGTTACAGGATTAAAGAAATGTCATCCTTGTTAGTTTGTTTCTCATTCATCTTTCGTCACATGTTGACATTTATTCGTTATATCGAGGTATATTTTACGTTTTGGCGTCTGGATTGTGTTCGTTATAACGAGGATTTCGTTATATCGAGGTTCGTTATATCGAGGTTTTGCTCCATACATTTTACTGTAAATTTGGCCGGGCTGAAGAAAATCGTTCGTTATATCGAGGACTTCGTTAAATAGAGGTTCGTTAAATCGAGGTTCTACTGTACACTGATTTCTTACAAACAGAAACAAAAGCAACTCAATACCGGTTCTCCGCGTGGTCCACGGGGGCCTTGACTTCCCATTGGGCCAGCAGATCCCTAAAATGTTAGTGTAAATTATTACTTGTATGAAATTGAGTGTAATTCATGCATTGAATACTCATAAGATGAATGACTCCAATTTAAAACTTAAACAGTAACATTTAGTTCTTCTGTCACAACACAAAATTTTCTAAACAAACTGATTGTCCTTGATAATACCACTTGCTACGAGAATGCATGTAAGTGGAAGAAAGTTTAAGTTATAATAATAATAATAATTAACTTTATTTAAGTGTCAAATGTCAAATCTCTCAGTTTGGTAGATTGGTAGAGCAATATACAACCTTTATTGAAGTGTACATACCATTTGCCCTGGTCTTCCTGGTGCTCCAGGAGTTCCTGGTAAACCACGAGGACCCTACAACAGAACAGCTATACACTTAGCTATTAGGTTGACTTGCAAACGAACTTGAGACGTTACTAGATCACTTGAGAAGTTACTGGTGCACTAGACCACTGTTTTAATGAGTGACTCCTTAACTTACTGAAAATAACTTTAATACTCAAGTGGGAACACTGATTGCAGGCATTGATGTTACATTCAACACATGAAAAATAGAGAAACCTCCCCAAAAACAAATATACATAAGGGTATGAAACAAATAATTGCAACTTATTGTGCACGTCATCACTAAAATATTTAATATTTCCAAGAACTGGAGCTTTGTGCTTTGGTTGTCATAAGTGGGTTGAGTTTGTTGTTGGTTCTCGTCCTTACTCAGAGGGTTTTTCTCCTGGTTCTCTGGTTTTCCTCCCTCCACAAAAATCAACATTTCTAAATTCCAATTTGATCGGTAATTCAAGGGCCATGGGTTTGTCAGTCATATGACTGTTGTGTAACCCTTGTAAAAACAAAGTTGATTTATTTTATTTATTTATTTTAAAATGTTGTAAGAACGTCAGTGACTAACTTGCCCAACTGTTTGTGTGTCATCTTTTTGTTTTACCACATTTTGATGTTACCTGTGATCTGAAAAGTTGCACAGCAACATAGAATCTTTCAACTTACAGTGTCACCACGGCTACCAGGAGTACCATCTGATCCAGGTACACCATCCTCACCCTAAAACAAATCACATCAAGTAAGAAATTTAATTTTTACCAGTAACAATTGGTGGCTTTAATAAAATTAATGGAAAATATTTGCTTGTATGTTCAACATCACAAGCCTAACAGGTTTTTTTTTTTACAATAACTGCAGGTTTTATCATGACTATCAAAGAAAAGTAACATTTGCATAGAAGTATCTGTTTTTGTAAGTTCAAAAGCATGTTCATCCTGGCCAGTGGGTATCACAAATTTTGAAATACTTCCTTGTAAATTGATCCCAATATACGAAAGAGTTACTTTGATGGATAGGAAGTTTAAAAATTTCATTACCTGTCTTAATAACAATAACAGCAATAACAACAACAATAACAATAATAACAATAATAATAACAATAATAATAATAATCAATGCCAGAGGAAAACCACAGATATCATTGCTGCTCAGTTTGATCATCAGTTTAACTGTCTCTAATTAATAATCAACCCTATATATAGGGCACAATAAACAACTTTTTTTGAGAAAATTATGTCAATGAGGAGATAAAAGAATGCAACTGCAAAGTAAGATTGGCCTAATGACATGTTAGAACAACAGAAATTTAGAGTTACAGAGGACCTTTGATCCTGGTGGGCCAGCCTGTCCTAAAGACCCTGGCAATCCGTCCTGTCCCTGTAGAAATGAGAAAAAAAGGAGCATTATTTTAAGGAACACTGTCATGTAAATGGTGTCAAAGTGAAAGCCTGAAAGACATGCTCCTGTTGATAGAGACCCCCCCCAAAAATGGTCTAGTTTAGTTCAAACTTAGTGTATAAATGCAGGGAAGCTATAGGAAAGGAGAGATATAAAAGTTACACACATTTAGGTTATACTGTTTCATTCAAAAAGTCTGGCCGTATCAATGAAACATAAACTAAACAGAAGCAGCGAGCAGCGATGCAAGGGTGGGATCAAGGTTCGTGACCTTTTGCAATAAAAAATAGAGTTTTGTATACACTGTGAGTCAGTTTTGATCAACTGGCTGTTGTCAAGAGGTTGAGTGACTATATGAACCATATGCTGAGATAAAAGGAAGTGGCAGTTGTAGACAGGTGGCTGTTAGTGTGTTTGACTGTATGCAAACATGATCAATTAGCTAGTGAAACTTACCGGCTCTCCATCCTTTCCATCATATCCACGTTCACCAACAGGTCCTCGCTCTCCCTAAACAATTAAGATGCAAAAAAATGTTTTATTTATCACATTTCATAAAAAAAGTAATGAAATAATATGCAAATGAATCAGCCAGCAGGTACTTAAATTCAAGCAACACATTACTACTCCTAAGAAAAAATCCTAACCCCCCCAAAAAACATCAAATGCTACAAATTATTACTTGCTGTGCAGTAATCTATTTCTTTATTTACTGAATTTATATTTGAATGTACACACCCTTGCTCCCTTGGCACCTGGAGGTCCCGGTCGTCCTTGCTGACCTGCTAAACCCTTAAGAAACACAAGAGTGATTATTACTCAAGCATATTCTTAAACAGTTGATACGGCAAAGGTTAAATGGTACGTAAAAAAGGCATGTCAGTAAAATGGACATTTGATGGTATGCAAGAGAAAAGTCAAACAACAAAAAACTGTTCAGCTGACATGGATCAATCTACAAACCACTCTGTGGTACTCACTGGAAGGCCAGGACTGCCACCTGGGCCTGGTGGGCCAGCAAGACCTCGCTCACCCTAAACATTAACACAAAACAGAGAATAAGTCTTGTATGTCGCCATGTATTTATATTTTTACCCTTTCTCCTGAGAAACTGTCATCAAACCTTAAAATCCATTTGCATGTAAATATGGGAAAAAATACCATAAATACTGAAGATATGTAATCAGGTATCAAGTATAATCACCATCATTAGAGAAGATGACCACTTTTCAGACAGACAAATAAAAATTTATAAATGGTGAGAGTTTCTAAAGAAACTGTGGTGCTGCGTCAGTGGGGGTAACAAGGTAATTTGGTTATATCAACTAAGTTGAAAATGT
>OMLO01000746.1_pt1 | contig 22943 bp, 18 predicted proteins | sample 1674811 | NCBI WGS metagenome assembly OMLO01 (sample SAMN06265003, study PRJEB25207) | coral metagenome | isolation source: Coral host | place: Mexico:La Bocana,Puerto Morelos, Mexico | collected 2008-11-13 | reverse complement strand
CTCTGTGAGGTTATTTAAATCTCCGCTCCTTTTTTCTCATTGTTTATGTGCTTAGTTGTTTTGTACAAAGAGTTTTTTCCGGGGGGAGTACAGGCAAAATGAAAACTCCTGTCGTTAGTTCATCAGTGCCTTTCCGCGTTATGAGACTAGATATTGACTGACTTGCTTGCAACATTTCAAACTTTTTTTCAGTTAAAGCCGTGTCAGATAAGAAACTGTCAATTACAAATCTGCAGGCTTTAAATATTTGTCCAACCAAACCGGACTCAAAATCCAAAATTTAGCCCCAGGCTGATTATCTCGAGACACTGCGTAAATTGTAAACGTAAAATGTGGTCAAGAGATATAGGCAAATGAAATTATCTTTTATAGTCCGTAGCAAGCAGTAAGACCCAATTTAAGGACCAGATCAACCTCATAAATTTTGTCCCTTCACATTTTATCCTGCTTTGAAAATAAGTGCAAAATCGCAATCAGAACGAAAAAAATTTCACCAATGAAATTGCTCATATGTTGGACAAAGCGTGTTACAGTGTAACTTACCTTCGGGGTTTGCTGAGAACACCCTCCCTAAAACAAAACAACAGAACACAAGTAGAACATTCATGTTGCTTCAACCGCAAGATGTGAAAATCGAAAGCCAGGCACTGTCTTATAAGACCCGCTCAGCATTTATCATATACAGCTGTCTCAATTTTCAATCCATTTGACAATGTATCGATCGGTTGAAAGAAAACCACCTGCTCTTTCTACGGTTTCTCACTTCATTGTGTAATCGCAATTAACACCGTGAATGACTTACATAGATTAATAGCAAAACCACTTTGAACGTTCTACTATAGCTAACGTCAGCTAATCCTTCAGAAACTGTGGAGTTGTTTGTGTCGTCATTGAAAAACACTTGCAAGATGGAAACAATCTTCAAAATTTTGAAAAGAGATCGCTATGTAAATAGGACCTCTATACAACCAGTTTCTTTTCAAGTTAATTGTTCAATAAATATTTCTTTTAAAGAAACATCAAATGTCAGTATTTGCGAAAACTGACAAAACAAAAGTTACGGGGTTGCTTATTTTAGCCGTTTGAAAAGAAGTTACTTCTTCAGAGCTACAGTTTATTTAGTTCGAACTGTATTTTGATGTTTTGGTGTAAAATTTTAGGTTTCGTTTTATTTTATCTTAGTCTAATCATTTTACGTTTTATCTTTTTTTGAGTAGAATCTGCAATCGTCTGTCAAGCGATAGATTCGTTTAAATTCAATAATGCGCCATTTCTGGAATGATATATATACATCCAGCTGCCGGCGTCAATTAAGCGCATTATATTTCATTAAAAAAGTAACAATGCACTTAATTGCACAAGTGACAATACTCAGTAACCATTCACAAATAAGTATTCCTATCTGATTTAATTATCGAATACGGGTGGTCAGGAGTTGACATATTATGAGTGAAACGGTTTGTCACTGACTCTTTTTCGTTTTTTTGTTAGACGTTTCGGCTAATACTTAAGCTTTCATTAGTAATGAAAGTGAGTCCATTGTTACACGCTATATTTTTAAAAAAAGAAACAAAGTAGCGCGAGGCTTGCAGAAACGTTACTTTTGAAAACTCTGACGCTCGTACAGTGCATTTGTATGCTTCCGGGATTATGATGTGATCGTTCCCAGCATTTGGATCTTCAGTAACCTTTCAAGTGTTGCAACATACTGCCAATTTACTGAAAAGGGAGAACTTTGCAAAAGAGTAGCCGAAATAAAATGAGTTTATGAAGATGACCTGTATTCCTACAGCGTATGAAAATACTACATTACTTGCATTTTCGGACGTTTAATTTTCGGACACTGTCTCATTTCGTACAAAAATTTCGTAAACTCTAATGAAACATAGCTAGCAAACATTCACTACAAAACACGTACGACTGAAGGAACGACTGTAAAATGATATTTTTACTTAGGAGCCATGGGATAATGGATTCCTGTTTTACTGCACCCTCAAGGTTTTAGACATGGCGAGGAGAAAATCACAAATTCTATCAAACCGTTACTATCTCAAGCAGTGTCTCTAGTAGAGGCTGTCTCATAAAAGAAACTTCGAGCTTTGTAGCTACTTAAAAGTATTTTATTGTTGCTTCAAATTTTAACGCTTAAAAATTTTGACACTTTTTTTTGTCCGAAACTAAAATCGTCCGAAATTTTTTTGCGATAAACGGTCCGTCTTTTTGATTTAGAAAGCACTTTTTTCTACGAAATATTGCAAAGCTCCATGCAGTGAGAACTGTCCAAAAGAATTGAAACTGGTCGACTGACTATTTGGTGCTACTTCTCAATTTCTTCGGGAGCAAACCCACGTACTCTTTTATGAACTAAAACGCCTCCCTGTAAAGTGCCAACATGTACGGCTTTATACCGAGACAGCAAAAATGAACTTTTATGAATGAAGTCAATTTTAAGTGGTATCTGCTCTGTTATAATATGGTGCTTTCAGAAACTCATTAGGCTTAAAAGAAGAATTCATAACAAGCCCATGGCATGGGTTATTAGGAAAATGCGAAAACTTCCAGAAGTCTATGGAAGAAGCAATTTAGAGCTAGCCGCCCTCTTCAAGCAGCTCTATTTGGCCTCGAGAAAATCGAGGAAAACCAAAATGAAATGACAATTAGCAAATTATATCAGAAGCCGGTAATATTAAAGGTCTTTATTGCCAATGTCTTGTAGAGATATATCAAATAGAGCGGGCAGGTGTAAACGTAATTTGCAAAAATTCGTGTATTTATAAATTCGTGCATTCAAATATTTAGAAGGATGATGGCTGCCGTTGTCAATTGAAACAATGAAGCAACAAAGTAGATTGTCTCCGAACTTTATTTCTTTATTTGAAGAAACGAAAACCAGTGGCATAAAAGAATACAAACAAATAAACTAGTTTCAAAATCGCTCGCTGGTCATGGGAAGAATATCATATTCCTCAGCATGCTTCTAAGAGTTTTTAGATCATAATATTCTTCCTAGCACTGATGAATGGGCTGTTACGCGGCTGATACAAGTGTGAGACAAGTAGAACTCATGCTAGTTTCGACTCTCAGTTCGTCCTCCTGCAGAAATCTAAACGCAAGTTTCGGCATCCCATGATGAAAAAGAAACCACCACAAATATCGGAGACTAAATCGCGAATCTCGTACCCTGTACTGGACTTCAGCGTCAAAGAATTCAATTTTTAGAACTCTGTTCCCTCCTCTTTTTGAACTGTATACAGCTGTCTATATTTCGTGGTGTCGGTCAGTCTCATTTTACGTTCCTTGCTCTTTCTTTGACTGAAGCAGAGATTCTTGATTCAGGTGATCAATGTAAACAAGACTGAACGATGCCTTGAAATATGACAACTGTATACAGCAACTCAAACCCTGTCAATTAAACAGTTTTTGCTCTAGAAAAAGTATTAATTTCAATGTGTCGGAGCTCTAGAGTAATAACTTTTGGTTTCGATGGCAAAACTCAGTGACAAATGTTTCTATTACTTTACGCCCGCCGTTTCGACGGCAAAACCAAATGACAGGGGGATGTTTCTGTTAATTTACGGCGGCCACCGGCATGGCGTCTCCGTACAAAGCTCTATAAGTTTGGGTTGTTTATATATTAATCATCTTTCATATTACAGCTTCTTGACTTAATTTATTGAATGCTTATAATTACGTGTTTTATTTTTGATGGCGTGACACTCGTTAAAACGTACACGAAAAACTGTGCTCCGGAATACCTATGCTCAATTATAGGAATTGATAGTCAGACTCTTCATATCTCTAAATTAGGTTTTTGTCTCATTCCCACGCCGTGAAATGCTTCAGTTACGGATATACTATTCACTGGTACGTTGTATGAAAAAAGAAATGTGAAATAATTTCCAAATACTAATGTGAATTCTAAGCCGTTGAAATTCTGACCTTTTGTAAGTTGGAACACGAAGAAAAAGATATTTCCGAAAATTTTAGTTTTTCTTTAATTTTGTCTGTAAAATTCCAGTGAACTTTGACGGGGTTCTCCGGAAAGTGCAGTGCAGTGCCACTTTTAGAGCTTTCATATCTATAGAATTCAAGTTCTTTCCCTATTTTATTTGCATGAAATCTTAATCAGAGCAAAACGGAGACCAAAAGATGTAAAAACGCTCTTTAAAAAACGCTCTATACCCGTTCGATATAGGTTCGATCAAGCAAACACAGGTAACTTTGTTCAAGGAATCGTCGCTATATAAACTCCATTGTCCGCCGGCCTTTGCTTTGCAAACATTTCAACTAGGAACATTTGTGGGGCACGATCGGTTGCTGTAGTGGCATTTTATATATTTAATTTTTTTATTTATATTTTACTTATATTTATTTATTATTTATAACATGGCCTGGGTTATTTACAAGAAAAATTGTAAGAAAACACCGTAAGTTCATTTGCGATCATAAGGATTTCATCATCCGCATATTGTCATTCGCAATTTTTCCATCCGCATTATATCATCCTCATTCTTCCATCCGCCATCCGCGATCCACCACCCGTCGCCATCCGGCCTTAGTTTACAGAGACCCCCGTTAGAATACGCCAATAAAGTTTAGCGACAGCGGATAAAATTTAGCGAATGCGAATTAACTTTTAACGACAGCAAAGGAAATTTAGCGAATGAGAGTTACTCTTAGAGGCAGCGAATAAAATCTAGCGAATGCGAATTAAGTTTATCGACAACGAATGGAATTTAGCGACAGCGATTAGATTTAGCGAATATTGAAACAAATGGACGACCATATACTTTATTCATGATCGAAAATAATCAGGCCATTTCCGGGTTCGCTTGTGCCTCGGGAGCCTTTTTGAAGTAGAGAGTTGTCGTGGCATGTTTCCTTTTGTTAAACTTTCGATGCCTATTCAGGACCTATTCAGAAATGTTTTCGACGGTTATCATACTCTGCGAGCTGACTGACGTCGTCATCTTATACACAGGTTGGGGTATCAACGACGACGACACTGGCCGCTAGAAATGGATATCAGATCGTTTACGACAGAGAAATCAGTGTCGTGGAAAGTTTGAACTTCCGGAACGTGCTAACCTAACGGCTATTTACAGCACTGGGCCCTGGATGGAGCGGCCTGGGTTTTAGCCCTGGCCTGGACCATTGTGTTGTTTTCCTGCGCAAAAAAACTTTTCCCTCAGTGCCTTTTTCTCCCTGGCCCGGGTTGTTCGAAAGGTGGATACTGCTATCCAGCGGATAGCGTGATTTGTTCTTTTAACACCTACTGAATAGCAATTTATTCGGAGGATAGCGTTATCCAGCCTTCGAACAACTGGGGTTTTTTGTATAAATGGAAATCATGTCTGGAGTAACTTCCCTGCGATGAGCTGTTATCACATCCAATGGGGAGTAGAAAGATTAACAGTGGGGATTGAATACGAGGCCCAAAAATGAAAGGGCAAACAAACATCTCAAGACTACGCTGGAAGGTCCACGTGCAAAATCTTTTTCCTTTGCGTTCATACACTATGCATGCATCAAGCAACCGCAAAACGTTTCCATTAATTTGTTCTTCAGTCAGAAGTAAACAACTATTACCTTTTGTTCATGGTCAATGCCAAAAAAGCGAACACAAAGATACAGCAAAGAAACAAAGAGCTGTGTGGACGGGCTACATTTAAGTTCCCTTTAGCCTATTAACTATGGGAGACCGGAGTTAAGCGCCTACATCATGGCCCACTGAGCATTAACGCATAAAAATTACTGTGAGGTTGCCTATGCTCTAAAAATAATTTTCGAAGTTCCAAAGTGACTTCCTTGTTGCAAATTACTTCCGCATACTGAGTGCAAACAAAAAAATTTTGTCCCCTAAATTGCTAACTTCCATGTTTGTTCACCAAGGAAGCTATCTTTTGACATTTTGACATTCTAATCTGATTATGTAAGGACTTGGTTTCATTTTAGCTCAAGGAAATCACAAGTTGTTTAGGCAAACTACTACCGTATTCGTTCACTATTCAAAGCGGGCGGTGATTTCGTGAACTGAACGCGAAGACCAAGCGCAGTGAAAAGGTAGGCAAATAACTGTGACTTGTTTAAGAACGACTTATCTCTCGCATGCTCAATTTTTACATCTAACGCAGATCACAACACACAAACATCCTTCGCCTCTGGCTAAACATGAAGATTGTTGCAGTCCTGACACCGCTGCTGCTTCTCGCCTGTGATAAACTTCTAATTTCGGAGGCTACTGTACTTCCGGATTTTTATCCCTTTGGACAGAGTGAAGGTGACCAGGTTCTTCCACCAAATGACGACCAAAGCTCCGGGACAGTGTCGATATCGATTCAATTTCCTTTTTTTGACCAGAATCACAATTCTCTCTTTGTAAGTAGACAATGTTTATTTTACTATACATGTGTTTCAGGACATGGCATCGAAAAGAAAGGTTAGCTAAAATTCATTTTAAAATTGTCTATATATCTTAGATGGAACTGCGCTGCGTGGAAAATACTCGCGCGATTTAAGGCAAAGCAGCTCAATTCTCTCAGACGCTAGCTGTTACTCTTCAACCAAGAAACTCGTGGGAAGAAAGCGGTGGCCGTATCCATTAACATTCATTTGAAAGCGAACAAAATTTTATTCCCCAGTGACATTCCTCTGTAGATAATTATACGACTTTAAGGCAGTGCGTTTGTATCCGTTCCAATCCTTTGTGATCACTTCCGTGCCCGCGCTCAGGCCCACTATTGACATCATTTTAGAAATATGCCATTTAGCGGAAGCAGAAAGGCCAAAGGGTTGACATGTTATGACGGTTTGGCGTGAAAATGAAACGAACAACGAAGTTTCTTTGTTTTCTTTCGGTGTCTTTTTCATCCTGGTGAACGAATTTCCCATATCGTGAACAGAAAACAGTAATTGTTCCACTGACCAGGCCAGTCCAGCTCGTACTAGACTCAATAAAGAGACCATGATTATCGGCAGTTAGTCACACCGCATTTGCGACGAAAACGGAAACAGCTGACACACTAACCTAACCTACACACTCATGCGTTACGTGGCGTGACGACCAAAACAATGACGGATTTTAAATTGATTGATTACGCAATAGAGTGTTTTTGTCGAGGAACTGTCGGCTGATAGTTATCCCGTGGAAATTTGATGTTCGAAATTTAATATGCTAGTTTTGAGAAAATCAAATTTCCAAGGGGCAAACATCAGACCGAGACATAAATGCTCCATTCTCTGTATTGGTCACTACTAAATTTTCTTCTTGCGCGCCAGTTCAAAAATCATTTAAATTGTTTTCGATTTTTTAGGTTAAAGGAGCGGAAGCCAAATGCAAAATTTGAGAAACAAAACAGACAAACTGCGTTTAGTTCAGCCTTCTTTTCTCATTAAATCCGCTTGTTTACAGAAACATGTTCACGGATTAGTACTTTTCCTCAGGGTATTTTTCTCGGCACTGCGGACAGACAGTGTCTCCGCCGATGAGCACTATCGCGCTTTATTGGCCACGTGACATTAAAATGTCAGCCTGATAAGGTTCTCGCGAGTAGGTTAACTAAAAAGTTCTTCCTCTAGAGAAAGTATTCATTCTAGTGGCTAGTGGCTAGTGAAAGAAGAGAAATGATTGGAAATGGTTAATCAAGTGGAATTTCAGTTAGAATTCCATTAAAACAATTAGATTATTCCAGTTAAATGATTAGATTATTCGCTCTCGATTCAGTATGAGGATAAAGTTTATATCATAAACATAATCTATTGCAACTCTTTTCCTGGGGATTTAAAGGTCAACACCAATGGTGTTATTTCTTTCCTGATGCAAGTTTCTCAATACACGCCAGCTGCTTTTCCTCTCGGTGATAATCGTCGGCTCTTGGCGCCATTTTGGGCCGACGTTGATACAGGAAATGGAGGAGATGTGTTCTACCGAGAGACCACAGATCCGAACCTCCTGCAACAAGCAAGTAACGACGTCACTGCTACGTTTGTGGATCAAAGAAAGTTCAAAGCCACGTGGTTATTTATAGCTACGTGGTACGAAGTAGCTTTTTATGGCGCCAGTGGCATCAATACAAATAAGGTAAGGAATTGGGCTTTCAATCTTAAGTTGTACAAGTAGATCATACCAGCAATTAGGTTATTACAAATTGAATGTGGTCAAGATTGCTGGATATGGTCCCATTAAGGGAGAAAAGAAAGCAGGAGAAAAGCATTTTAGTTGAATCAGATAAACCTCATTCAGGCTTGTGCAAATACTGAATACCAGAGGTACGTATGGTGGAGAGGAAGAGATCTGGATCGGCTGTAACACGCCATGATCCAAGAACGGGTACGTTTAGGAGATTTTAGGGATTGTCCTTAGAAAGGAAAAACGAATCTATACAAACCACCCAAAATAATTCCTCTCAATTTAAACATAAAAAATTATCCTTCTAATTTCAGAGAAACAATTTTCAGGCCGTCCTAATTTCCAATGGAAGGCATTCTTTTGTAATTTTTAATTACAACAAAATCACATGGACAACTGGCACGGCCAGCTCAGGGAACGAAACTGGACTTGGAGGTAACCCGGCACAGGTATGTCAGCTTGCTCAGTTGCTCAGGGATGTTAACACTGTCATTTAGTTCGCCACTTTAATGTCATTCGGTCAGTTGGATATGCCAGCGGTCGGTCAGTCACAGGCTCACTGATCTTTTGGTTCGTTAGCTGGTTGGTCGGTTGGATGAACAACCAAACGATCGACTCAGCAACAACCGACGGACCAGCCGTTCGACTGTCCGACCGACCAACCAATCAACCATGAATATTTCATCAACCAACGAATCAAAAACAACAGTTACGAATTCTTTATCGATGGATGGCCCTTTTTTTACAGGCGGGCTTTAACGCTGGTGACGGTATACGATATTTTAGTATCCCCGGGTCTCGTACCCATCAAGTTATTAACCTACCTACACAGTCTAATGTGGGAAATCCCGGTCGGTGGATGTTCCGTATCGACAACGCAAAAATCGAAGCTGGTGGCTGTAACACGAAAGGTGAGAGCTATTCTTTCAGTATGCTATCAAGTCAGCACTATAGAAATCAAACACAAATGATGACAACAAATTAATTCACTCAGTGAAATAAGAAACTATTGTTTGTAGTTGTTGCGCACCAAGTTATTTTCTAAGCTCAGCTAGCCTGCGTAGCTTGGCGGTTTAAGACATTTTAGTGCGCTGAGAAGGCGGCGAAGCCATGTAAACGAGCGCCCAAGCCGCGAGGAGTCTGGGAGAGTTGCTTAAACGCAGGCTCATCTAAAATTGGTTTTGGCAAGTACTGTGCATCCAGCGAGTTTAAAAAAGTAAAATGGCGAAAAGGAATAAGCGGTGAGCATACGCAGCAGCTTTGTTAAGGACTTGTATGTGCGCTGAGATAACTAACTGCAATAGAAGCATTGCGATTATGTAATTCATGCATAGTCAGTGAGCATAAAACAAAAGGTGGGCGGGGCTAAGGACATTCCAACATAAATCTCAGCGTGTATGTTATTAATTAGACTTGAATGATACAGGATTATAGAAGTCGAATCGAATTAAGCCCAGGGAATTTGTTTCATGTTTCAGCTCAGCTTGTCTGGTTAGACCTTAATAAGCTATAATTATTAATTCCACACGTTTTATAGTAATTCCAACAACATAACGTAAGGTTTCTTTTATCTTTTTCGTAGGATCGCTCGTGGTTTCACCGCGTGCAGCAATTATGCTCGGTGGTAATAACATTTTCGTTTCTGGACCTTGCTACCAACCATCGGATGTAATCGTTTGTGAGTTTCCGGGCGGGAAAAGAAGCAACGGAAATTATATTAGCAACATCCGGGTATCCTGTACCGTGCCTATGGTGTTCGTCACAGGCAGGTTGTCATTCAAAATGTCAGTCAATGGGGGAACGAGTTTTGATTTTCAAGGATTTGTTACAATTGGTAAGATGCGGGCAATTTACATATAAAATTACTGTAATTCAGTTTAGTAAAATTGTCACTCTGACTCTCTATTCAAGGATACCGCTTCAGAATGCATTAATCTGCATGTTTCGCCTAGATGATAAATAGTCCTAACGGTTTTTCAAATTCTGTAACTGACGATGATGTTAGTAACATCGAAGAATATCTTATAAATTAAAAAGTGTCATAATCTTCTTAACAAAATATAACAAATTAAAGATCGTGGAGCTGGCTATCAAACTACACCAAGAATTTTGTAATAAAGCGAATATTTGAAGACGTTTTCACGACCACTGAATGCAAGCGTACGAATCACCTTTTGAAAGCTACACTTCAAAGGAATTTGATCGGTTGCTCTCATAAAAACAACCAAGACGTGCCTGTGATTTTTTTTTTATTTTGAAATATATTTTTTCTCCTATTTCTTTTTAATACTATGTATGCGTACTTGGACAATGTTGGACCTCGTTCCAAGAGTTTGCAGGTTATCTTGTCCTCAGAGCCCGCTTTTCTTTTTGGTGGCCTCTTTACCGAATTCATGGGCCTCCGGTCGTATAAATTTATTTCCTGATCGACTGATAATTTTCCTAGTCGACTGACAATCGAAAATGAGCACTCTGGGTAACTGACCAAAAGAAAAGCGGGCTCGCGAAACGAAAGAGTGTTTCGCTTAGATTTCTTTATTGCTGCCAATAAATTGTAATTGTACCAACAAAAGTTATTTCTTGCAGTAAACATCAAAAGGTTCACGCCTAGCGTTGTTAGGCTGTTAGCAAACACGTGGCAAGAACAGAAACCATTGCGGATCACGTGGGATCAAAGTCAACTTGGAAGTGAAAACCAGAAAGTGTCTGTCCAATTAGCGCGTTTTTCCATGAAGAATAGCAACGTGGTTTTTGACAGTATGTTCACTTTGGTGGCAGAGCAGGCTAACACTGGACAGTGCCAGTTTATTGTACCAAAAGGAGAAGGTCAAGGGTAAGATATTTAAAAGTTGTTAGTCTCGTTTGCGAGTTTGTGGACCTCAACGGAAATACGCAAAAAAACAGCTTGGCCCCATGATGATCAGCCATCTTCACTTTAAACTGGGTCACTAACCAGGGACTCCTGCAATAATTCTTATATCCTGGAGGAGTATTCCCATATGGCTACGCACAAAAGGTTTAGGTGATATCTTGCAGTGGTCTGAAATTGGGTAAAAAATTTTGAGAATGTTGGAGTACAACTATTTTGGTCTGTAATAGGGTATGATTTGCTTTGACTTGGGTCTGCAAAAGTGTGCAGTTCCTATAAAACAAATTTTTACTTGTTGCACAGATAAAGCTACTTTTTCACCAACAAATCGAGGAAAATGAAGGCCTTCTTAAACGCAAATGAATGGCTTTCCTGGGTTAACTGAGGTCATCTGTTGTGCGATTTTGGTTTCTATCTTAAAATACGATAAGCAAAATCAGGCTTTCCTCTAAAACAGGGTAATGAATGTATAATAAAACAATTATTGGATGAGGTTTTGTGACATCTAGAATAATCAAGGTCTCGGTAAGGGTTATCAGCCTTAGCCTCAGCCTTCGGCTTCGTCTGACATGTATGTCTGCAGGGGTAGGTTATCAGAATTAAACTTTTGGGCCCCAGTCTATTGCACTCTCATGTTCGGTCCGACGAAGGTGGAAGAGGATGAGCGAGGGACACATAAGTGATTGTTGATTGGTTTGTTGAATTGGTTTATTTGAATACCGCTTTTTTCTTGTTATAGCTAACGTGATCATTATTTTTCAGAGCTACTGTTGGGGACGGTCGTTTCATTACACTAGTGATGGTAAAAAAGACTGCCCAAAGTCTCACTAATTCCCCGGCCGAGTGGATTTGGAGCGATTTGTTTTCCTGGATAAGTTATAACCTTGGCAACGAGCGATGCTTGCACTGGTACAAAAATCAGCCTCACCCAAAGATATATTTAGGTAATACACATAATTTGATATGCCGTTAATATGTGCCGGTATGTTAATTGGAACGGAAGAGATGTCTCTTCTGAGTTGCTTATTGCATTCATAGTATGCAGTCAATCATTTCACGATCTGTTTACTCTCGAGTCATGGAAGAAGGCCAGCACTTTGAAAGCTTATGTAAAGGGAATTGTGAAGAGGAATTTTGGCTGAGCTCGAGCCAAAATGAAGACTTCTAAAACGTGTTAGTAGTACGCAGGGGTCCAAATGAACTCAGCAATATCTTAGTAAAGTTCAATGCTTTGTCCACTATCGTTGCAGATGACCCTTCTTTCCTTCCCTGCCCACAAACGCTTCTGCAAGCAATGGCTGACCGTGGGCGATTCACGACGGATGAATATTGCAATCCTGATGCTGAGGAACATTGTGTACGTTATCATTATAAAGCTACGCACTGCTTCAGGTCGAACACACCCAGGTAATTAACAACAAAAACCACAACAACCGAGAAACAAGTGAGTGAGGGCGTCAAATTACCTCTGAGAATGTCCGCGCAAATGAATTAAACAAGAATTTAAGTGTTTCATGCCAGGGCACAACTCAACTTTACTTTATTTTGCACTTACATTTAAAATTACAATATTAACAGGAAAAAAGAAAGATACATATATAACAATAAAAGGTGACTATGGTATATAGTTTGAGCTTGAAGGCTAACAGAACCGCGAGGTTATCGAGTTAGCCTCCATCATCATCATCATATTTTATTTACCCTCGGATTTTAGAGTAGCTTTAACAGCTAATGTCTCCCAGCATTTCAACAATACAACAGCACAATGGGCAAAGACCAGACCACAACACCGGGAACTCCGTGCCCTACTCTTTTCGATGAGTGTGTGGGTTCTTTAACGTCCCCTGTTGACCATAACAATGATGATGCAGGAGACGGTTTATCGTCCTTATCCGAGAAGACTAGAATACTTAACCATTTGCAGATGTCATTGCAAAGGCAGCATATTCTCCTCAGTTATTGTTGGTCCGGTTTGGGGCTCGAACCCGAGACCTACCGCACGGTAGTCCGACGCTCTACCAACTGAGCTAACCGGTTCGCGTTTGAGTGCACATAAAAACATGGAAGTAGAGGACGGATTACTTAGCAAAGAGCTAGAAGAATTGTAGAAACTTACGTTTGATATTGATATTGATATTAACCGGAAAATTTTCGTTTCGCCTTATACTTACCTCGTCAAGTCGGCAGTGTCTAGGAAGCGCGGAGACCTCTGTGTTAAAAAGCTTTTAACTTTAAAAGCGCCGCAGCATTGAACACCAGATTTGGTGACATTTTCTATCAGTGCACGGGAAAAAGTTTGATATGACATTTAAGTAAGGTTTAGTTGGTTTTTTTTTACAATATTGGCTTTCTTTATCAGTTTTATCAGTTAAGCCATTTTTTTGTGGTTTTCGACCTTGTATGAAATCAAGAAATCCCAGATAGAGGATCGAAGACGGTTACTACTCGCGATTTTATATAATGGTTACTGTTTTTATTTTGATGGCGTGATATTGCTTTACCTGAAATTTGATATTCCAAATCATTGGAAATGCCTCATTGGGTTTATAAAGTAAACTGTTCCTTCTCTGGGACGAAAGGCATGTTTGCCGTAACCTCTGCTGGAGAAAGGTCCTTATTTCGAGATCTTTGAGAGGATCTTATCAATACACAGCCACGTGACTGGGTGGCTAAATTATGGGAGAGATTTGTGTCAGTTTAGTTCTCTTCCCAGCAAACCGAGCTTAACCTTAGCAACGTACATTGTGAAATACAATCCTTGGTAACGTAGCAAGGGGAATAAAAGAACTGACTTGTGGCGTGACGGGTTAAACGTTCACTAACGTTCTGAAAAGGTCTTTTTCTTCAATAAACTATCACTCCTTATACATAAAGCTTGTAGTCTTGATTGTTGATCATTGTATCCGTGTGGAATGTATTGTATTTTAAACTAGAATCAAAAGTTTCTCCTAACTCTCATGAATTTTCAATTTATAGCAACCAAGGTGCTGGACAGCAATGCTGCTACAACGAGCAGGGAAACTTAATGGTTGGTCCGCAAAACGGAGGATCCCTGGATCGATTTCATATAGAAGCTGGAGTACCAGTCCTCTCTCATTTCTTCCATGACCTTGTACCATATTTGGATTGCTGTCTGTTTTCTGACAATTGTCGAAAGTACTTTGAAAAACGACCTTCAGATGACGGTTTCAACTACGAACCTCCAAGACCAGGTAAACCACATATAACATAATTTGGTTATATCAACTAAGTTGAAAATGTAAATTGGCCACCGTAACGAGTTATAAAGGTGACGTTTCGAGCGTTTGCCTTCGTCAGAGCGAATGCAGCACCACAGTTTCTTTAGAAACTTTCACCCTTTATTCACATATAACATATATAGGGAGTTTCCCCATCGTCGGGTAAAAAAAGTAGAAAAAAATCAAAACGGAAAAACATGTGAAATGGGAAGTGGTAATAGCTAAGTTTGTTCAGTGACACCAGAGAGAGAGGTTTTCTCCTGCGTTCCACCAACAGAAGTTAAACTGGTTGCATTAGACTCTCTGTCAATGAGCTATGCAGGAGACTGGAGCAGGCCAATGCAGCCGAGTTCATGTCCCAAAAAGGTCGTCCCGTTAATAACATCCGTCCTTTCGAGAAAGTAGGTGTTTTACAATTTTAAAGTGAAAATAACACTGATTTTTATTTGCGCTTTGTAGCCACTGGATTCGGCGATCCTCATATGATCACACTTGATGGAGTGGAATACACATTTAACGGATACGGGGAATACCAAATTCTTCAGGTAGCAGGCCCTGACTTCAAACTCCAAGGACGAATGCAGCCTCTGGTCAATGATGATGGCAGCACCACTCGTGCTACAATTTACAAAGCGTTTGCCATGAGAGAAAATGCCTCAGATGTTGTGCAGGTAACTAATATGGCTCCAGAATTTACCGGTTAGAAGCCAACATTTATTTTAACTGAGGCTTGCGGTTGAATCGTGCGTCGGTTCCAACTGGAAATTTGAAAGAACCCAAAATTAGCTAACAAGATACAACACCTGTTTTTAGTCCCGTTTTTCTCGTTCGCCATTTTCCTCCTAAATTGAAGGGCAGTATGGCTGAGCGGTTAAAGCGCCGTTTCTGAAAGTCAGTGGTCGCGGAGTTTTTCTTTCTTTATATTTATTAATTTACTGTATGAAACGCGTCATTGACATGAAATTTTTTATAGCATAGTTGAGCCAACTTCAAAGATATAGAGAAATATTAATGGGCTTTTTTTCCTTTCAGCTCCACATAAGTGGTCGCAACGAAATAGAAGTGTTGGTGAATGGAAATCTGATGGAATTTGATGAACAATTGATGATGGATTTTAACGGCATCATTATTTTAAAATATAACAACACATCTAAATATTCCGTTATATTTGATTCTGGAATATCGGTTACTATTGAGAAAGTTGAAAGAATTTTGCAAATGATGTTACTGGTACCTCCAATGTTTAAGGGTGAGTATGAAATATTCTTGCTATTTTCCATTTACTTTCAACAGTATTATATACGGGACAGGCAACGATTCTATTGCTTGCTCATTTGTACCTGCCCCAAGCGGATTGTTTCTTCAATGCCGGGAAACCGAGCGCGACGTACACTCATTAACCTTGACGAAATTAGGGAGTTTCCCGTGGGGTTTACTAGATGGTTGGTTTGTCTTATTGGATTTGTCAAACTTGTCCCTTAAAATCCCCCTTCTCCTTCTCTGAAGATTGAGATGTGGCCGGATGATGTGTCTAATGACAAGAAATTTTCACTTCGATAAGCAGCTTCAAGCAGAAATGTATGGTCTTAAGAGCATGTCCATCAAGAGAACCAGGCTTAAAATGGCGCAAATGTTGGGGTTTGTGAGTGAGTGAATATCAGTCGTGGCAAAAAGAGTAGGCCGAAAACTTTTTTCCCCTCAAAGGTAGGAAACCCTTACATTAGGGACCCCTTACATTTGAGAAGTATTGAGATGGCTCTCACTATCTCACTATCCATCAAAAAATAAATTAAAAAATTGCTGTTGCAAACTGCGGTGATAAACATGACAATAAAACGCATGTTGGAAAATTTAGTTGTTATTTCTATTCCAAGCAGTCACTCCTGAAGATGTATGCCGAAACATCCGAAACGTAAAGTAAATAAATTTTGTTTTCCATCATGCGTCTTATTGCCATGTTTATCACCGCAGTTTGCGTTTTATTTCTTATCAAGCTAAGATGGCTAAAGAGAAATAGTATTTACTACACTGTAGACAGCTAATCGAATAAAAAGAGGTGTCAAATGGCGCCATTTTAAGCTCTATCACCTACTGGACCTGGTTTTCTCTTGGACACGCTCTTCAAAATTCTTATTTGTTGCTTCTTTTGTGTTGATGTTCTGTGATGAATTATCTTAGAATACGTTGGCTTTTAATTGAACATTTTGAACTGTGGTGGAGAGTACATGCGTCAGCCAGACTCCCAAAGTCTCTCACTGATCTTTACCTTTCTTACTCTTAATATTTCCCCATACTTCAGGAAACACAAGTGGCCTACTAGGATTCTGGGACGGAGATCAAGAAAAAGAATATCTGCTTCCTAACGGAACCTTCTTGGAAACTAATTCAAGCCAAACAAGAATTCACTACGAGTTTGGCCAACTATGTAAGCTAAAGTATAGGACGCAATATTTAAGAAAAAAGAAAAGAAAAACCTGCGACAACGTGCGTCAACTTTTCTGTGTTTCTATCACATATAGAAACACGATTTTTCACCAATCAGCACCGCGCGTATTTCTTTGAGCTTTTTTTTAGATATTAATATAAATATTTTCGTAAAAATGGGTGAGTAACCAGGGTTAAACATACTAAAATCTAAAATAAGACTCTCTCTGTAAAAAGCACGCACTCAATTTTACATCGCGTTGCCTGAAAAAGTGATAATTTCATCAAAAATATTTTTTGCCTGAAACTCTGGGAACTAAAGGCTTTACGAAGTTATAAAAGAAAGATTTGGTTTGATTTGAAATAAAATTCCAGTCGCGTTTTTAATTCGTTTCTAAAAATATTTTCTCTCTTGAATTTGAGCGAAAAAACTTCCCAGCGCTTATGAGGCAAATGTTTATGTTGTTTTACACGACTCCCACGAGGATGCTTCATTTGATTTCTCTGTGGAGAATTTTAAAAGTCAGCTTAATTGGGGGTTAAATTCAACCGCCGTACTGTTACAAATGGCCAAGTTATGCGACTCAACCAGATTCAGTATTTTTTGAGGGGTTCCACCAGACGCATTTGTGACACCATAGTATTCCGTCGCAGCTATTGAATGCCTCATTTAAGTATTCCTTATCAATAATCTCACAAAACATATCTATTACCGGAATTTTTCTCATAGGGGCCACGACTTCTAGTGATTCTTTATTCAGTTACGAAGAAGGCAGGAATCATTCGTCTTATTTTGACGCTGGCTACGTTCCCATGTTCTTGGATCGAGACAACTTGGTGTTTGATAACGTAACTTTAGGACAACAAGCTCGTGACGCGTGTGGCGATAACAAGCAATGTCTGTTTGATGTTCATACCACTGGAAAGGTCAGCATTGGAGTGGCTTCTAAGCAGGCCGTAGAATCTCTCATTGCAGTTGTTAATGAAACTCAGACACCGGGTGAGTAGGCGGAGAAGGCTTCGAGCCTCGTTAGTGATATCCATGGCAATAGATGTGCACGTCCAATAAACATAAAGGCGGAACCCACAGACGGCCGCTCTCGGACAAGGCAAGATCGGGAAGGTCTGCAGTAACCTTAATTTAATTTACAGTAACCATTCAATAGCATAAGGCCTCAGTTTGAGATTTTCCCGTACCGCTCACACTCGTTTGTTAAGTAGTTAATAATCAACTCATAGTTGATAATTCTCTAATTTTCTTTTTTAATTCGGAAAACTAGCAATTTTAAATCAGAACCTCTTCGCAAGAAACGCTTTTAAGTGTGTTTTTTTAATCAAGTTGAATTCTTGCAGGCTGTATACCAATTAAGAATATACTTCAGAATGGCTCAATGCACAGAAACGATTCTGAAGATGGAGGAATGGTCTACAAATTCTATTGTGATAAAGGGTTCCGTCTCAATGGCTCTGCTGTCATTCATTGTTATCAAGGACAGTGGAATGGTTCTAAACCAACCTGTGATCCAAATGGTTAGTATTTTCTTCCTAATATAATTTTCAAATTCCCTTTGGGAGTAAAGTTTACCTTCAGTAGTAGTAAAACTTTGCTTATTCAGGCTTGCAAATAATGGTAACCTTTAGCAACATTTGACAACATTTATTAACCCATAATTCGCCTAGTGCTTTTCTTGTTCCCAAACGGAGCACAAAGTTTATTCAAAAGCTACATACAGGCATAGAAATCATACTAAATCTCCCCAATAGTGGCTTTTCCAGAACAATAATTTAGTAAGATGGCGGAACACCACTTCCAAAGAACTACTTGTACAAATCAAATTATTGCAGGCTGTATACCGATTAAGGACACACTGCAGAATGGGTCAATTCAGAGAAACGATTCTGAAGATGGAGGAATGGTCTACAAATTTCACTGTGATAAAGGGTTCCATCTCAATGGCTTCACTGTCATTAAATGTCACGAGGGACAGTGGAATGGTTCTAAACCGAGCTGTGAGCCAAAAGGTGAGAATTTTCAATCTCGCTATGCCGTAGTCGATAATTCGTCAAGTGTCTATCTTGTCCGTAAACAAAGCAACAACAACGACGACATTTAAACACGGTGGGTTTTAAAGCTAAAAAGCTTTTGGGGCACAAACAAACTACATACATGCATATCAATACCAACTTTATTGAACCACCCCAATAAGGGCGTTTCAGGAACACTAATTTAACAACACGACATGAGCAACACTGCCAAAGAAACATTCAAACTGTACTGCGCAAATCAAATTCTTACAGGCTGTATACCGATTGAGAACACACTGCAGAATGGTTCAATTCAGAGAAACGATTCTGAAGATGGAGGAATGTTCTTCCAATTCCTTTGTGATAAAGGTTTCCGTCTCAATGGCTCTGCTGTCATTTATTGTTTTCACGGACAGTGGAATGGTTCTAAACCGAGCTGTGAGTCGAAAGGTTAGTGTTAGTGTTGAGTAGTTAATCAGATTTTTTAAACTCGATACGGATGTTTTTAGCTCACCTTTATCAACTCTCGCATAGGTGATTATAGAATAAATCACGCGCTGTTGAGCTATCCTAGTATATCTATATTTCTACATATGACTTGTGCAGTTGCATTTTAACTGAAATGTTTCTGTTGAGTTTCGCTGCGAATTCCCGGTGATAAACTTTCCGGCAGTCGATAGGAGAGACTACTAGCCAAGAACTTACAAATGTTTTTCTTGGTATAGAGCTTTCAGCCCGCAAGTCAGAGAGCAAAAGCTAGAACTACGGAAGTTAACAACACATGCCAGCCCGTCTTCCAAATTTAACCGAACATGAGTGGCAGCGCTGTTGCTGCTATAATGTAAGAAAAAATGGTTCATGCTTTTAGCTGTGCATATACCGCGTCACGGACACATCTGAGACGTTTGGAGAACACTCAAGAACCTAGAATTGCTGAAAAAATTAAAGTTTTAAGGTGGCTCTAAGCCCCCACCACTCAGCTGATTTTGGAGTTATAAGCACTACAAGCTAAAATTCATGGTGTTCTTAAAGTACTGTTTTTATGATAACTGTCATAAACAAATGATGACCACAATTTGTTAACCAATGATTGGGCATTTTGAGTACTAATAATAATTTCTCAGGGGATGGAAAGAACTGGAAATTTTTGTCAGCCATCTAACTGGCATGTTCTTGTGCAATTCAAATTCCTGTAGGTTGTATGCCAATTGAAAGCACACCGGTGAATGCCTCAATGCAGAGAAACGATTCTGAAGATGGAGGAATGGTCTACAAATTTCAGTGTAATAAAGGCTTCCGTCTGAACGGTCATGCTGTCATTCAGTGTCACGAAGGACAGTGGAATGGGTCTAAACCAAGCTGTGACCCAGATGGTTAGTGTTCTCACCTACGTATATTGTTGAGCAGTTGGTCAGATTTCTTTCAATCTCGCCTGATCTTCCTTCATGAACTCTTGGTAATAATTCAACGATTGTTTTACCTACCCACAGACCTAGAATAACAGTTTAAAAACTAATAATTTGGCATGAGAACTACTTCGAAAGAAACACTTCTTCTTGTCTTGTGCAAATCAAATTCTTGCAGGTTGTATGCCGATTACGAATGTCCTTCGGAACGGCTCAATGCAAAGAAACGATTTTGAAGATGGAGGAATGGTCTACAAATTCCACTGTGAGAAAGGGTTCGATCTCAACGGTCCTGCTGTCATTCATTGTTACCAAGGACTATGGAATGGCTCGAAACCAAACTGTGATCCAATTAAAGGTAAGCACTGTGAGATCTAGAGTGACGTGTCTTGCCTAAGAACACAACACAATTGCAGTGTCCCCGGACAGGGAATGGGCCAGGAATAGGCTAGGACCGATCTTCCTAGCCATGAGCCCACCTAACCTCTCAACACAACACAATTGCAGTGTCCCCGGACAGGGAATGGGCTAGGAATAGGCCGATCTTCCTAGCCATGAGCCCACCTAACCTCTCACCGCCGCATATCGTAGCACTGTAAAAACTGCCGATCGGAGTTAAAATCATCATTATTAGATCTTACTAAGCTGTTTCTTCATTTACAGGTGTAGCATCCAGTAGTACACGTGCACCATGGTACATTTTCACTGGTGTTTCCGCTGCAGCCATGTTCGCAGTTGTCGCAGCAATCGCTGTGCTCATCTGTTTTCTTAAAGGTCGACGTAGAAATCTCCAATATAGTGTTCAAGAACAACCAGCACCTTCAAAAGTTGAAAAGAAGATTAAGCAAGACTTGGTCTTCGTTGCTTCATTTACCAACCTGGCATACGCATCATCAAGTGATCTTAAATCGGAAGGTTTACGTCACGAGATCTGGCCAATCAAAGAGATGCAATCTGGAGAATCATCATCGGTGCAAACTTTACCGACTTTTTAGTGGTTGTCCGGGAAATAAGTGTAAAATAGTACACAGCTCTGCAACCTTTTTAGATTAGTTATTGTTTACTCCGCCTGAACTTTTTGGTTGTCTGGGATCGTTTAAATCAACACAGAAACTCTAAAAGCTATGTTACACGGTTCTTATTTTGTGTATTTCAGGTAAACATTATAGTTGTTGTGATTGTTTTGCACTCTTCCTACAACCAAACAACGACGTCTGATTACTCATTCTGCTCATTTGATTCAGTTTTTCAAGCTTTTTATTGAAGCATATTATTAAACGTTTTGAAAAATTCGCATTTACTCCCCGTTCCCCATCAACAGCAGCTTTTAAGTTTCTGAACTTTTTTCAGTAAAATCAGCTATTAAAATCACGTAAATTTGTAACGTTCTTAAGGCCTAAGTGACTGTATAAGTTATAAATACGTCATTTTCTCTCGTACCGATTCAGTAATAAACGCTTAGTTAGTGCTTAAGTTGTCTAAGGTGGGATCTAGTGCCATAAAGTGTAATTGAGAAGGTAAGCTTGAACTTATTTTTTGCGGACTTTTTAGGTTCGACAGTATTCATCTGAGTATTATATACAAATCATGATACCCTGTATAAGCAAGCCCAAAACTAACTGTTGTTGTGATATGTTAAACAATATCCATGCCAAACGGATAGCTTCTACACCAGCCAGACATCAAGTTTGCATCAAACATACCGTTTAAGCACTTAAAATCAACTAGGGTCATGCAAACTTTGCCAGAACATAGGCCTAGGTGAACTATTTCTAAAAATACAAGTTTCAGGTCGTATAGATTTTTTATTTCATTTTTTGTAATTTTTTTTCTATTTTGCGCTCGGCGGCAGCCTAAATTGACGCCGTAATAGGGAATTTACCGGAATCTCGTGTTAAAATATAGAAAGCGTTCTAGAAAAGATTAAAGTCAAAATATCTGGCTTCCTCTATCAATTAGCGGTGTAAAATGTAAGTTAAAGTTTAACTTGAATTTTTGGCGAATTTTTTATATGCTCCGGGACAAAGCTTATCTCGATTTATACAAAATTCAAGGCTCAAAAGAGCACTATGGTACATAGCCTCGCCAAGCGAGTCTATACTCTGGAGAAGGACAATCATTTCAACTACACATCGATCGAAAAAAAAATTGGCGTAAATAAAACGGCGAATTCTGACAGCATTTTCAAAACAGGTTACTTGAGTAAAATGAGCGGCCTTTTGACCTCATGTCAATGTGAAATCCACAACCCGCGGCTCTTCAAAATCCTCTTTATTCATCGAAAAAATGCGTTTGCTGTCTTATCATTCCTATAATATCACCGTTTTCAAGTAAAAGAAGCTATTCCTTGAATTCGAAGGTGACTACCCGCAATTTAAGGCAACGCTAAGTACGCTGAATTGAACCACTATGTGATTTGATGACAACGATATGTTGACTGCCAAATTAAACATAAAAGTCTCTTTTCTGCAACCGTCATCGGCGGTATTGACCTAACAACGAAATACAAATAAATTCACTGAATGCTTTGGAATTATTTCTTACCGTAGTGAGCTTTACCTGGCTGGAAACCACAGCAGCTTATACTTCAATCAAAAGATTGAGCGAGAGCGTAGAGTCATGTCGCACGTACACAAAGTGGTTTCGTTTCTCTGCTTGATAGGCACTACTAAAATTGAAACGCTGGAATGCCGGAATGCCGGAACGCCGGAACACTAAAACCAAGAACAGAAAATTACTAAGACCCGGAACGCATGAGAAATAAATAAATTAAAAAAATAATATATAGATTTAGCCAAGGCTAAAAGCGGAGCTCCTCAGGCATTTCTGGAATGTTGCTACTAATGAAAATG